>Ga0209405_1000021_pt1 | contig 133431 bp, 119 predicted proteins | sample COGITO_mtgs_1105_6_FD_184803 | JGI IMG/M metagenome (GOLD analysis project Ga0209405, IMG submission 184803) | Pelagic marine microbial communities from North Sea - COGITO_mtgs_110516 (SPAdes) (version 2) | ecosystem: Environmental > Aquatic > Marine > Epipelagic ...
GGGTAATGTGTCAGTTGGAGACTATCAGCCAATATATGATAGTGAAACAGTTTGTAAGTATGTTACAAAATATATAGGTAAAGATGTAGACTACGACATAATATTTAAAAGCTAAAAGTTTCTATGTGGCATTTAAATAAATAAAGGGGTATGGGTTTTAGAAAATAGGTTTTCTTTTAAGTTTTATATGCGCAAAGTGATATATAATCTGTAACCAGGCACAACAACATTCTAATCAAAACTGTTATGCTGATAAAGTGTTGCTTTTTTTGCTTTAAAATCATTAACTTGCTCTAAACCAATAAAATAAATCAATATGGAAAAAAATGTATCTAAAGTAAGAGCACATGATGCTATTGTAGGAGTCTTGTATTTAATAAGTGCAGGCTTAACGCTATACACATCCAACTTGAACTTTGTATGGATTGCAGTAGCAGTTGGTGGATTACAACTTCTCAGTCCTATGACAAAATTCTGCCCAGTGTATTTCATCCTTAATAAATTAATGCCAAATACTGACCCTATTCAGAATGGTAAGTAAAACTTAAGTTACAAATAGAAGAAGTTGTGCTGCATCTTTGAATGAGAGAGGGAGCAACTTAAAATGATAAAACCGTTTTACTATTATAGTGTAACGGTTTTTTGTTTACATCGACTGAACTAAGGAATGATACATTTAATTGTTTTTTTTTAATTTATCCTATATATCATAGGAGTCATAAATAATGTTTAATTTTGCAACATAACAGAAGAAGTTTATGTTACAAAATTTCTTTTACGCTATTAGAAATACCTTCGAACAATTTCTTCTATGTTATTGAAGGTTATTTTAAAAGACATCTATTAGAATTATCTATGAAATTAAGATCAAACTGCCCTTTAAATATTTTTTTAGATCTCGTTGGAGATAAATGGTCATTATTGATTATCCGAGACATTTTTATGGGAGCAAATACCTATTCTCAGTTTCTGAAATCTCCTGAGAAAATAGCATCAAATTTACTTGTTGATCGACTTAAAAAGCTTCAATCATATGGTATTCTGAGTGTTATTGCAGACAAGCAAGATTCCAAAATAAAACACTACTATCTTACTGAGAAGGGCATTGACCTGTACCCTATTTTAGCTGAAATGATGAATTGGACCCAAAAGCATATAAAGGTTGACTTTCATTCTTTATCTGAGGAAATGTTGAGTGAGATAAAGCAATTGGAGGCCCCCAAACATTCAGAAAATTATAGAAAAAAATACCGGGTTAAATTGGAAAAATTACTGACCGAAAATCAATAAATAAGCTATTCTAATTCTGCGCAGATTCAATTTGACTTTCTAATTTCCACTACTTATTAAATAGAATTTTAATAAATCAATCATGGCAAGTAGGTCTGTTTTTAATATTTGTATTGCATATTTAAATAATAAATGTTAATTTTATATACAATTTCTAACCAATCACTTTCTCATGAATAATTTACACTTTTCAAGTATTGGCCCGTACTCCGATTCTTTTACCTTCACTACCGTATTATCTCGAATGATTGAAGGCATAGGATTTAGATTTTATTGGGCAACCGAAGGCCTTCGACAAATTGATTTGGATTACAAGCCTTGTGAAGGTGGGAGATCCTGCTATGAAAACATTGAACATATATCCATGTTAACCGATGCTATTTCGGATGCATTCGAAGGAAGAATTTATGATTTCTCAAACCAGAAATCTGGATTTGAAGATTATCGCAAGAATACTTTAAACAATTTGGATGCAATCTTTAAGGCCCTTCAGGAAAACGCTGATCTCTCAAAAGTGAGTGTGCGATTAAATATGAATGGTGAGGAAGTTGTCACCCCCTTTTGGAATCTTATCAATGGGCCATTCTCGGATATAATTTATCACACAGGACAGGTAGTTGCCTTTCGTAGAATTAGTGGTAATCCTATAAATCCAGGTGTAAATGTTTTCGTAGGACAAGTTATGTCGTAGGCTATCTAATTGATATTTTAATAATTACTAACTAAAAAATTAAAACTATGAGTATTAAAAGAGGAAACATTGGTTTTCATGTATCATTTGTAGTGCCAAACGATGCCACAGAAAGAATGGATCAGTTTATAGCAACACATGAACAGTTTATGCGGGAGACTCATCACCTGTCTGGTGATCAAGAACCAATTATATTATCTTATTCTGTATTTAAATTCCCAGAATTCAACAATCCTTTCGACCCGAATAGTGGTGAAACAGGAAACACTCTTTATGGTTTAACTGAAATATACAGTGGGCCCGAAGGTGTACAAGCACATATGACTTTAGGTCAACAACGTGAAGCAATGTTTGCTGAGCTAGTGGATTTAACAAACACTTACTGTGTTGCCGGACTTTTAGGGGCACCAGTTATTGCGGCAATGGAATAATTAAATAGAAATGAACTTAGTAATAAAAGGAAAATGTACTTCAAGTTATGCTGCAGTGCATAAAGACTTTATGAAACTCTCAGAAACAAGAGCTCAATGTTGTGACGAATCGAAAACTACAATTAGTAAAATAGATGAACATAATTTCATTGTTCTAATGTTTGATGTGGACATGAGTAAGTTGAAAGAATTATTATCTACTCCTGAAAGAGATGAAGTAATAAAACTTAATGGAATCTCAAATGAAATGTTTCAATTTTCACCTTTAAGTTAGCCTCTAAATAATTCATATCAAACCTTATAAAACCATATAATTATGAAAATAACTGACTCATAATCAGGTGGTCCCTGGTTCGAGCCCAGGTGGGACCACCAGTAAAATCAAGCCTTCACGTAAAGTGGGGGCTTTTTTTATTTTTCAATTGCACTTAAACTGCACATAAGTGCTCTATTTCATTTGTCGATTAACACCAGTAAAACCGACTAAATCTTCAAAAGACGTCAGATAATGAAAACAAGCTTTGAAAACAGTTTTGTACATTGTATTGACAATTAAAGAAAAAACTTGACTCTGCAAAAAACAGTTTACACCCTAAATTTCAGTTACAAACTAAATACCAGTTGTGTGCTATAACAAAAATGACCATTTAAATCCAATTGAATTAATATCTTCATTTTATGAAAAAAATAGAATTTTTAAAATCAATGTCTTTCCCCTTTTTGGCTATGCTGTTAATGTTTGCCTGTGGTGGACAAAGAACAACCAAGGTTAGTTCGCCAAATCGGTTGATTGAAGTAAAACTCAATTTACAAGATAGATTGAACTATTTGGTAACCTTTAATAAGGATACGATTATAGACAATTCACATATCAGCCTAACTTTAAATAATGAAACAACATTAGATAAGTTTGAGATTCTATATATTCAGGAAGCTTCAGTAAATGAAAAATGGGAACGCATTTGGGGGAAACGCAAACATGTGGAGAATAATTACAATGAGTTGATATTGCACCTAAAAGAGATGAATTCAGGAATTCTGACGGATTTATATTTACGTGTATATGATGATGGAATAGGTATTCGTTACGGATTCCCCAAACAGGCACACATGGATAGCATTATCCTTGAAAAAGAAAATATGCAATTTTCCTTTACGAAAGATTATTCTGTTTGGCGAGCGGATTATAAAAACTACCAATCACCTCAAGAGGAAGAATTTCTTCCTGTCAACCTATCTGATATAAAAAAGGATCAGCTAATCGGTATGCCACTACTTATAAAATTAGATGATAAAGGCTATGCCCTTATTACCGAAGCAAATCTAACGAATTGGTCAGGTGCGTTTTTAAGGGTGGACAGCGTGAAAAATACAATGGTAACGGACCTTGCTCCATATCCGCAAGATTCGAGCGTAGTTGTAAAAAGGGTAACTCCAGCAGTATCTCCCTGGCGCGTAATCATGATCGCAAAAGAATCTGGTAAACTAATAGAATCGGATATTATTGCCAACTTCAATGATCCGTTGGCTCTTGAAGATGTTTCATGGATAACTCCAGGCGTATCTGCCTGGGACTGGTGGTGGAGTAATAGATATGCTCCAGGTGCTGGATTTGATCTTGGTCCAAATCAGCAAACCATGAAGTATTTTATTGATTTTGCAGCTGAAATGAGATGGGAATATCAAATTGTAGATTGGCAATGGTATGGAGAACCATTTGGTTCACAACCTCCCGGCGTTAATCCTAATGCTGACATTACTACTTGTATTGATGGCATCAACGTGGAAGAGCTTGTACAATACGCCAATTCAAAAGGAGTAAAACTGATTCTTTGGGTTCATTGGTCTGCTCTAAAAAATCAAATAGATGAAGCCTTGCCATTGTATGAAAAATGGGGAGTTTCAGGTATAAAAATAGATTTTATGAACAGACAGGATCAAGAAATGGTCAAATTTTATCATCAAGTTGCCAAAAAAGCAGCCGAACATAAACTCATTGTCAATTTTCATGGTGCGTACAAGCCGTCTGGTGTAAGCCGTACATATCCAAACTTAATAACTCGTGAGGGGGTTATGGGGAATGAATATAGTAAATGGAGCAATCGCATTACACCCGAGCATAATGTCACCCTTCCTTTTACAAGAGGCCTATTGGGTGAAATGGATTACACACCGGTTGCTTTTCGCAATGTAAGGCCAGAAGATTTTCTTATTGAGAATAAAACACATGACGGATCACCAGTGGTTCAAAGTACTCGCTGCCATCAACTGGCTATGTCCGTTGTTTACGAAAGTGCTTTAGCAGTTTTCTGCGATTCACCTGATAATTATAAAAATGGCATTGGAACTGAATTTCTAAAAGAGGTGCCTACTACATGGGATGATACAAAGGTGTTAAATGCCTCGGTAGGAGATTACATCACAATAGCAAGAAAAGCGGGTGACAAATGGTTTATAGGTAGCATGACAGATGCTGATGAGCGTAAATTAACAATTAATTTCAGTTTCTTAGAAAAAGGAAAATATAAAGCTAAGATTTTTGAAGATGCTAAGAATGCAAATGAATATCCATCTGAAGTTAATTATAAGGAGGAAGTTTTTACTAACATAGATAGCTTTTCAATCGAATTGGCAAAAGGTGGAGGATTCGTGGCTATTCTGGAATTAATTGAAGAATAAAGCGGCTTTGGCGGGTATTTTAACCTATCATGTAGTGTCTGGAAAATTAGCCGCAACAGACGTTGTAGCTGCGCTTAAAAAAGGGAACGGAAAAGCAACCCTTCCAACGCTTAATGGCCAAAACATTACCGTTTTGCAAAAAGATGGTAAAATTTGGATCCAAGACGCCAAAGGGAATTACAGCGAAATTATTGCCACAGATGTAATGGGCTCTAATGGTGTGATTCATGTGATTAATACGGTGATCATGCCCAACTAATTATTTCAAACCTTATCTTAAAAGCCCTTGTGACATTTTCACAAGGGCTTTTTTTGCAAGGTAGCTTCGTTTGCTATAGTTTTATTAAGTATTGTGTAATTTAAAAATATATTATGATGCGTTATACCGCTAAATACTTAAAAATGAGTCTTTTGATGTTTCTGTTCACCACTGTAGGTGTAGCGCAGAACTTCACAGTAATTTCATACAATATTCGCTACAATAGCCAAAGCGACGGAGAAGATATTTGGGACTTGCGCAAAGGGGAATTAGTCGGTCAAATTAATCAGCATTCACCAGATAGTTTTGGTGTTCAAGAAGCTACACAGATTCAAATACAATACATTCTTGAGGCTTTGCCTGAATATGGCTATGTAGGTGTGGGCAGAGATGACGGCGCAAGTAAAGGCGAGTATAGCGCAGTTTTTTACTTAAAAGAAAAGTTTAAATTATTAGAAAGTAAGACCTTTTGGTTGTCTGAAACGCCTGAAGAGGTCTCTGTTGGCTGGGACGCTGCTTTGCCCAGAATTTGCACCTATGCCCAGTTCAAAGAGCACACAACAGGGCGGGTTTTTTGGCATTTTAACACTCATTTTGACCATGTAGGTAAAGCGGCACGCGCAAATTCTGCGCTGTTAATTATAGAGAAAATTAAAAGCTTAGTAAGTCCTGAAAGTGTGTTTGTGCTCACAGGCGATTTTAACGCAAGCCCTAACGAGCTCCCCATAACCCATTTAAAAAGCGCTTTTAGAGACCCATTGGAATACATTGAATTGTCTGGACCTGAAGGAACTTTTAATGCGTTTAATTTACAAGCACCATTAGACCGCCGAATAGATTATATATTTTTTCAGGGGCTCACGCCTTTAAGCTATGCTCATTTGAGTGAAAAAAGGGCCAATGGCCGATGGATCTCTGACCACCTTCCAGTGAAATTTGATTTGGCCTATTAGTACTTTAATTAAGGGGTTTTATTATTTTTACACGCTATGTTAGAACACTATTTTGATTGCCCCCACTGTTGGGAGTCCCAACTTAAAATGATTGACCCTTCTGTAGGTTTTCAGGAATTTATTGAAGACTGTGAAGTCTGTTGCAATCCCATTCAATTTCAAATAGGGGTCTCCTATAATGAGGTAAGTGAATTTTCAGCAGAGCCTATAGGTCAATAGAAAACAATGGGTCTTTAATAAGAAAACGGTTACATTTTTTCCAAATACACCGCTTGTTTTACTTTGCCGTCTTCTACCGCTACAAGTTGTTTGTCTAAGAGCATCCAAGCGCCGTCGTGCTGCACATTTACATGGTCATTGTCAAGGTCATCTATCTCCAATTGCCCCTGCTTGTTAATAAACCATTTAAGTATTTCTGTTTCTGTTTTGTCTTCATCTTTGTTGTGAATTTTAAGAATCACTTCGTTATTTCGCTTAAAGTCAAAACGAATGTCCACATGATTCATCGCTGTGGTTACAATACCAGATACGGCACCTACTAAGGCTTTTTCTAAAAAGTTTAAATCACTGTCTTTGTCTTGAATTTCCTTTTGAAGGTCTACGTGAAGTTTCCATTCGCCAAGCACGTCTCTGTCTTTTACTTTAGATTTTGCGTTCATAAGTGAGCTGCTTAATAGCGCAGCTAAAAATAAAAAAGCTATTTTTTTCATATCCACAGTTTTAGGGTTTCTCTTATGACGAGCTCGGATATTAATTGTTACAAAAAAACCCCGCAATTGGTGCGGGGTTTTTAAAAAAGGCTAACGAATAAACCTAAATTTATTTAGGGGCTCATTCAATGCCTTGTCCAGACATATAAGGCGCTCCAGCTTTTATAAGGGCCGCTTCAATAGCAGGCACTTTTTCTTGAGCGACATCTTTAATAGCGGCCTTCATATTTTCTAATAATTCAGCAGCAATTTGTAGGCTTTGCTTGTGAAGGGGTGTTGGGCCATAAGTAGTTCCCATTCCTCTCATGGCTACGCTTAAATGATCTTGCCACGAGGCAGGATTGCGTTCTCCTATAATGTTTTTAGATGGACTGCCATCTATTTGTTTGCGCAAGCCAGCTAAGGCCTTTTTAGCTTCGGTAATTAGAGACAATATGGCCTGAGGATCCGTATTGGTTCTATACAAGGCTGTTTCAAACATCGCTAGTTTTTTATCTGCCATAGATAAGGCGTCTTCATAGGCAGCACTCTCATTTAAAAGCGTTTTTACACTTTCAAAGTAGTTGTTAAAAGTGGCGTAGTTCACACCTTCTAACACCCCGTCTCTGATTGGCCTCACTTCAAAAGAGACCGGTCCGTCTAATGGGGCAATAATACCTTCTTTTTCTAAAGAAAGGCTTGCCATATAGGTTCCTGGTGTAGCCATTGGCCCTCCAGATCTCCAACCACCGCTTCCGTTACTTACGGGGTAGGGATTGGTGTGTCTAAGGTCCCAAGCAATTCTTTGAGATCCTTTTTTAGGCTTTGCAGTGATGGTTCTTATAAGGTTGCCTTCAGCGTCTTTAATGTGTAATAATAATTTGGCATCAGCCTCAGATGCCTCTGCATCTAAAGCATCCCAACCAGGGAAAGGCACATTTTCATTGGCACCTAATTTTTTTTCAGCATCTTGTCTTGTTGCTTTTAAGCTTTTGTAATCTCCATTCATGTGAACCGTAAACTCAGCTCCAAACGTAGGGTTCTCTGCAAAATAATAGTCTGCGCCAGTATTACCTACATTACTTCTTGGCACATACCATTTGGCTGTTCTTGGCGCAAATAAAGTAGCTTTTTTATTGAGGTTTTCGGAAGTGAAGTCTCTCAGTGGCGCATAGTTGTCCAATACAAAGAAACCACGTCCAAAAGAAGCCGCTACTAGGTCATTTTCTTCTCTTTGAATGGTAATGTCTCTAAAAGAAATGGTGGGGGTGCCACTCATTTTTTGCCAATTTTGACCTGCGTTTAATGAGGTGAAAATGCCATTCTCAGTGGCGGCAAATAACAGGTCTTTTTTAACAAAATCCTGTACCATTCTCCAAACGAGGTTTCGCTCTCCCAAGTCACCAGCCAAAGAGCGCCATGTTTTACCCATGTTGTTAGACACAAATAAGTACGGCTTATAATCACCTTCTTTATGGTTGTCTAAAGAGACATAGACAGTATTTTTGTCAAATACGTCTGCTTTAATATCATTTACAAATGCTCTAGAAGGTAAACCCAATCGAGTCACAGGAATTTTAGTCCAGTTGGCTCCTGAGTCTGTGGTGTATTGAATAATGCCGTCATCTGTACCAGCCCAAAGCAGCCCTTCTTGAACTTCAGATTCTGACAGGGAGGTAATGGTGTTGTAATTAGACATGGCCCTTACATCCCAGGCATTGTCCCAAGATTGTTGTTTGCCCATAATAGGCAATTCAATGCGCTCCTCGTTCCTGGTAAGATCTCCAGAAATTGGGGTCCAAGAATCTCCCCTGTTTTCTGATTTCCAAACACGGTACGAGGCAAAATATAAACGAGACGCTTTGTGAGGGCTCACCAAGATAGGTGCGTCCCAATTAAAACGTTCATGCGGCTCTCCCGCTCTAGCCTGTGGTTGAATCATGACAGGTTCTCCAGTGCTGAGGTCTACCCTGTGCAAGCCCCCTTGCTGTGTTTCCGCATAAATAATATTTGGATTTTCTGGGTCTGTAGCAGACTGATGTCCGTCTGCAAATAAGGTTTTATACCAGTGCTTGTTGGCTATTCCCTCTCTTTCGTCCGTAGCAGACGGCCCACCAGAAGAACCGTTGTCCTGGGTTCCTCCAAAGACATGATAAAAAGGCTTGGCATTGTTTACCGCTACTTTATAATATTGAGTAAGCGGTAAGTTTTTATGATATTTCCAAGTATCTGCCAAATCAAAACTCTCGTAAATTCCAGCATCTGTTCCTAACATAATATAGTTAGGGTCGTCTTTTTTAAAAACAATGGCATGGTTGTCTGAGTGTTTGTCAGATTCTTTTAAGGTGGCAAAATTAGCTCCACCGTCCTCTGAAGTAAGCACCCTTACATTCATGAGATATAAACGATCAAATTTATGTGGACTGGCGTATAACTCTTGATAGTAATGAGGCCCTGTTCCGCCTGAAACAGTGTTAGACATTTTTTTCCAAGAGCTTCCTTTGTCTTCAGACCTAAACACGCCTCCAGTGGTTCTGTCTAACTCAATAGCGGCATAAACAACATCTGGTTTTTGTGGGGAAATGGCCAAGCCTATTTTACCTAGGTTTGAAGTAGGAATTCCAGAAGTGAGCTTGGTCCAGGTTTCTCCCCCGTCTGTAGAACGGTGAATTCCAGATCTAGGCCCACCACCCATATATGCGGCTACTGTTCTATGCCTGTCCCAAGTAGCTGCATATAAAACGTCTGCGTTTCTTGGATCTATTAATAGATCTGTAGCACCAGTCCATACATTGTCACCAAGTACTTTTTTCCAGTTTTTCCCGCCATCGGTCGTTTTATATACCCCACGGTCTCCGCCACTGTTCCATAAGGGTCCTTGAGAAGCGACCCATACCACCTCAGAATTATTTGGGTGTACTATAATCTTGGACAGGTGTTCTGAGTTAGGAAGGCCCATATTATTCCAGGATTTTCCACCATCAGTACTTTTGTAAATCCCATCTCCAAAAGCAATATGACGCCCCCCTACATTTTCTCCAGTACCTACCCAAACGGTACTTGGATTGTTTGGATCTATGGTAACACAGCCAGCAGCAAAGGTACCTTGTCCTTCAAAAATAGACTGCCAGGTTGTACCGGCATTTTCTGTTTTCCATACACCACCGGAAGCAACAGCCACATACCAGAGGCTATTGTTTTCAGGATGCATGGCAATATCTGAAATACGACCAGATAAAAAAGCAGGCCCTATGTTTCTAAATTTGAACGCGTCTAAAGAGACCTTATCAGAGGTTTCTTCAGTAGTCTTCTTTCTTCTTTGCGCCAAAACTTCCTCTATAGAAAAGAGTAGCATAAAAAGGGCTAAAAAAGGAATTAAAATTTTTTTCATGAGTTGGTTTTTTTGGTTTTCCCAGCTAGGGGAATTGTTAAGTACCTAAAGATACTGAATTAGTGCAAGCAAAAAAACATCGGCCAAAGGCCATTTAAATCGGACTATTGACATAAAAAGACGGAAAGCAAGGTAAAGGGGTATCTTTAAATGAAAGAATATTAAGCGCAAAAGAATATGCTACAATCTAATTTGAGTAAAAACTTAAGGGAACATGGATACGACCTGCTTGGCGGGCCAATTAGAAGCTATAAATTATTGCAGTTATGGCTTAAAGTTCCCGCCAACCCTATTGAGTTGTATTATGCCCACATTAACCACGCATTTGAATCCAAAAAAGCCCTTGAAGTGTCAGAGAACAGCGCGCTAAAGGTGTCTTCTAGGTATAAAAATGAGTATAGATTTAATGTTGGGATGTCTTTGTTGGAACCCCTTTTAAGCGCTTTTGGCCTTGGTAACCTCTCTTTAGAAACCTTGATTAGTTCTGGGAAGTCTGTTGGGGTTTCCTATGAAGGCTCAGAGTCTGAAGAATTGGTTATGGGGAGTTTGGAAAATTATTTGCATCAGGCAGATTATTTACACCCCAATCCAAGCCTCTATTCCCATTTAAACAAGGATCAAATCTTGCTTATTTCAGGGGTATTATGGGCTAAGAATCTTGTGATTACCATAGAGACAGATATAGAAATATCTCCCTCATTAATCGTGAAGTTGGACAAAAAAATAGATGGAAAACTCAATACTTTTAAGAAAAATGACAAGGTATTAAAGCTAGTGTCTGAAGGTAAAATGCCCTTCCCTATTGCGGTAAAAGCGAATAGATTACATTTTGACAAAGGCCATTTTAAAGGGAGTAATTTAGTGACAGACAGTCGCTCCTTGTTTTAGGTTTTTTCCCAATAGCAATACTCAGCGGACTAAAGGGGGTTAAGCAAAAATTCTTTGGTATCTTTAAAAGGTAAAACCTTAAACCTTTTCTTATGTTATTTAGATTACTAACCCTGTTGTTGTGTTGCAGCAGCATGGCTTTTGGCCAAGACTATTTTTATAAAAAATACACTCCTTTTAATCAGGAAGTGTCTTCTCCAGCGTCTTTTTTAGGATACGACATTGGTAGCCAACACACGCGACATGACCTTATTGTGAGTTATCTGGAGCAGTTGGCCGCTACCTCTAACCGCGCACAAATCATGCCTTATGGAAAAACACATGAAGGGAGAAAACTGGCTTTTTTAGTGGTGAGTAGTCCTGAAAACCTCTCTAGATTGTCGGAGATTAAAGAAGCGCATTTGGCGTCTATTAAAAGCGGTGTAGCCCCTAAAGGAAGCGCTCTGCCACTGATTATTAACCTAGCCTATAATGTGCACGGAAACGAGCCTTCCAGTTCAGAGGCGGCTCTTTTGGCGGCCTATACTTTTGTAGCATCTAAAAACCCAGACATTGAAAAATATTTAGAAAACGCGGTGATTTTTATTGACCCTACGATCAATCCAGACGGGAGAGATAGACATACACAGTGGGCCAACACCTATAAAGGGAGTCCTTTGGTAGCAGACCCTCAGGATGCAGAGCACAATGAGTACTGGCCCGGAGGTAGAACCAACCATTACTGGTTTGACCTTAACAGAGATTGGTTATTAACCGTAAATCCTGAAAGCCAAGGAAAGGTGGCCTGGTCGCATGAATGGTACCCAAATGTGGTGACTGATTTTCACGAAATGGGCAGCCAAAGCACTTATTTTTTTGAGCCTATGAAGCCCAACGCTTCTTCTAAGCCTATTATGCCTAAAGAAAATTACACCACCTTAAACGATCTTTTTGGGGGGTATTTTTCTAAAGCCCTAGACAGTATAGGGTCTCTTTATTTTACCAAAGAAGCTTTTGACGGCACTTATCCTGGCTATGGGTCTTCTTATCCAGACCTTCAAGGCGCTTTGGCATTGTTGTTTGAACAAGCCAGTTCTAGGGGTTTAAAACAAACCACTGCCTTTGGTGAAATTACCTTTCCTTTTACAATAAGAAACCAATATGTTTCTAGCATCACCACGGTGAAAGCAGCTGTAGAAAATGCAGCTACACTTCAGGCGTATCAGCGGGATTTCTTTAAGAGTGCATTCACTAACGCGGCTGCGGAAAAGATTAAAGGCTACTCTTTTAAAGAAACGGATAAAAACTTGGCTAAGGCTTTTATTGGAAAACTAAACACCCATAAGGTGTCCGTGTATCAGACGGCAATAGATGAATACGTAGTCCCCACTTCTCAAGCGCAGTACCGAATGGTACAGAGTTTTTTTGAGACCTATAATAAATACAGGGATTCTGTTTATTATGACGCAAGTGCTTGGTCTGTGGCTAATTTTTTTAATATCTCTTATAAGCCCATTAGCAAGCTACCTAAATTAGACCAATTAATTATTGCCAAAGACCTTGTGACTGCGAGGCCTTTTAAGGCTGCTGACTACGCTTATGCTATTGAAGCTAGAGATTATAATATACCCGCAGCTATGTCACATTTACAAAAAAATGGAGTGGTACTTTCTGCGGCCTTTAAGCCTTTTAAAGTGGCTACTTTTGACGGTGCAAAGTCTTTTTCATACGGATCTTTAATGGTGCCAGTAGCCCTACAAAAGATTTCTAAGGACAGTTTAGCCAGTCTTATGGCAGATTTACCAAGTAAATTAGGGGTTTCGGTGTTTGCGGTGCAGTCTGGCTTAAGCCTTTCAGGAGTAGATTTAGGGAGCAGAAATGTGCGTCCATTAATGGCGCCAAAGGCTGCAATGATTATTGGAAACGGTACTTCTTCTTATGAAGCAGGAGAGATTTGGCACTTGTTAGATACCCGTGTGGGAATACCCATTAGTAAATTACCTATCAGAAACTTAGACCGTGTTTCACTAGATGCTTACAACACTTTAGTGATGGTTTCTGGAAGGTATTCGCTATCTGAAAAATTCAGTAAGGCTTTATCTGACTGGGTCTCTAAAGGGAATACTTTAATCACTATTGGTACTGGTTCTTCGTGGGCAGTGAACACTAAATTTGTAAAAGAAAAACTGATTAAAGTAGTGCCTGATTCCACAACGCTAACAAGTAGAAAACCTTATGTAGACGCTGGAGAAAATATTGGAAGAGAAGCTTTAGGTGGGGTGTTTTTAAAAGGTGATATGGATTTGTCCCACCCCTTAGGATTTGGTTACGATCAATCTAGAGTCGCTTTGTATAAAAACAACGAGGTCTGGTTGGCTCCTTCCAAAAGCGCCTACGGTACAGTGATAGATTACGCTGAAAAACCGCATTTAGACGGTTATATTTCAGAAAAAAACCAAAGAGAGTTTCTGCCTAAAAGCGCTTCTTTAATTGTAAGCCCAAAAGGAATGGGCCGTGTAATCATGTTTGCAGACAACCCAAATTTTAGGGGCATTCACTACGGGATGAATAGATTATTTTTAAATGCTATTTTCTTAGGGAATCATATTGAGGTGCCATCCGAATAAAGGCCTTACTGTTTTATAAAAACACAGGAACAAGGGTCTTTTTATTTATAAAAAAACCCCCAGCTAATGCTGGGGGTTTTTGTTTTAAACAAACACCAATGACATTAGTGCTTTGTTGTAGAGAAGTGTGTTTTACAAGCCTGGAATACTCCAGCCTTCTCTGTAAGGTTTTGTAACAAATTGATTTGCATCTTCGAAGTTGGTGATACGCATATTTTCTCCGTCCCAACGCAGTTTCTTTCTGCCGTAGAATTCCATATTACCTGCTTCATTTTCTTTTCTAAGCATATGGCTTCTGATGGCTATATTGCCCATTAGTACAGTCTCGGTAAATGGTCCTGCGTAGTCAAAAGAGGAGGTGAGCGCCAAGTGTTTATCTGAATTAAAACCTGCCTTACAGGCTTCTGTCCAAGCGGCGTTATGAAGTGCGTCTAAGTTTCCTTGCACACTGGTGTCAAACGGCTGAGGCTCCATGCCTTTTTTAAATAAAACAGGATTGTTTCCGTAGTCTGTACAGGTAATAATACCTTCAGAGCCCATCATCATAACACCACTACTTGAAGCGGAGTAGTAATCACTAATTTCATCTGGAATGGCTGGTGTAATTCCGCCATCTGTCCATTCTAATTCAACCCCTGATTGTCCTGCAATTTTGCTTGGGAAATCTATGGTTACTTTTGAGGCAACCGGACAACCGTCTGGAACGTAATCTGGTGTCCACATCCTGGAGTAAATATTAGCCACACTACATTGTACCCCTGTAGGATACCCTAGATTTAATACTTTATAAGGAACATCTAGCAAATGGCATCCCATGTCTCCAAGGGCACCAGTTCCGTACTCCCAATACCCCCTCCAATCAAATGGGTGTAATCCTGGGGTATAATCTTTGTTAGATGCAGGACCAAGCCATAGGTCCCAATCCAAGCCCTGTGGTTTTTTAGATGGGTTTGCCTCTGGCGCCCCTTTTCCTTGAGGCCATACAGGCCTATTGGTCCATATAAATACTTTTTTAACGTCTCCAATAGCGTTTCCGTCTATCCATTCTTTAATTTTTACCACCCCTAAAGAGGAACCTCCTTGGTTTCCCATTTGAGTAACCACCTGTTGTTTTCTGGCCAAATGGGTTAAGTGCCTCGCTTCTGCAATGGTATGGGTCAGTGGTTTTTGAACATACACATGTAAGTTGCGCATCATGGCCTCATGGGCTATGATAGCGTGGGTATGGTCTGGAGTAGAAATGGTCACCGCGTCTAGGTCTTTTTGTTGGTCTAGCATTTTTCTAAAATCATGGAAAAAAGCCGCTCCTTCGTGTCTTTCTATAGCGTTTTTAGCCATAGCTGGATCTACATCACAGAGCGCTGCAACCCTGTTTTTACCCCCGTTATATGCATTGTTTATATCTGAACCTCCTTTTCCTCCAGCTCCAATAGCACCTACGACAAGCTGGTCACTAGGCGCTGTAAAACCAGTGCCTCCTATAACATGTCTGGGCACAATATAAAAACCAGTGCCTATTAAGGCACTTTTTTTAATAAAATCTCTTCTGTTGTTTTTTGTTTTCATGAATCTGAACAGTGTTTGGTTGTTATTATAAAGGTTCAAGGTAAAAAATGATGTTTTTCCCGAAAGCCAATTATTTTTTGGAGCCATTAAATTAATGAAAAAAAGGCTTCCTTGTGTTTTTGTCTCTTTATAATGACAATTCTATTCCTATATAAAGGTGTCTCGTTGGTGCAGCTTCGTAAAACCTTCCTCCAAAAGCATTGATTCTAATGTTGTCAAAATAAAGGCTATTTGTTAGGTTGTTTATACCAGCAAAAAGTTTGAGAGCACCATTTTTTAATGGCAGTTGTTTTACGCCAGAAACATTTAATAAGCGATACGGAGCTATCCTTACACTGTTATAATTGTTGGCCATTAAGGCCCCTACATGCTGATATTCTAGTCTTATTTGCCCTTGGGCAGGTAGTTTAAGTTGTATTTGTGAGTTAAAATGGTGGCTTGGAATTCCAGGAATTTTATTTCCTGACAAACTAGCGCCTTCGCTGTTGGCACTAAAAGTATAATCAGCAAAAGTAAATGCATTGGTCCATTCCAGTATATTTCCTGTGAATGAGGCCATTGCCTCAACACCCCTTCTTTGTGTTGCACCAATATTTTTAAAAAATTGCCTCTGTGGAAATTCAGGCAACTCAAAAGGCAAAATTTCTCCATCTGAATCACTTAAAAAACCACTGACTTCCCAATTTATTTTATAGCCGTTATTTATGAAGTGTTTGCCTCTGTAGGTTAGTTCTATATTGTGAGATTTTACGGGGTTTAGGCTTTCGTTAAAACCCAAGCTTCCGTCTGGTGAATTGCTCATCTCACTAAGGGTAGGCGTTTCAAAACTTTGTGCATAAGAGAGGCTAACATATTGAAAACCACCCAATTTCCTGCCTAATGCAGCAGTAGGACTTAAGGCGGAGAAATTTCTTTTCTGGCTCGCATCTATTGCTATATGGATGAGGTCTCCCCTCAAAGCAGCGCTTACATCCCATTTTTGAAAGGGAAATTTACCAGCTATAAATCCATGGCTATTAGAAAAAACTTCATTTTGTTGCGCTACCAAAGCACCAACAACACCCTTTTTATTTTGAAACCTACTTCTCAGGTCGCTTTGCAAAGCGTGGCCTATGCCTACAATAAATTGTTCGTTTTTTAAGCCTTTAAAAATGGCTTTTGTTCCAAGGCCGTAATAACTTCTCTTAAAAGCAGAGACCCCTCCGTTTAAAAAGGGCAAAAGACCTTGAAAGTTTCTTTGAGCAAAAAAGGTATAGGAGTTAATGTTTAAAGATTTTTTATTGGAAGCGCTAGTTTCTGCTAGTTTAAGACCATATTCATGGCTTAATCCAACTTTTAAATGATTTACTTTTTCGGTGGTTTGGTAAAGAATATTAGCCTCTCTGGCATTTTTTCTGTTGCTTTTTACTTGCTCTAGGTTTAAACTGCCAGGGTCATTTGCATAAGGACTATCAGTATAATTAAACTGTCCTTTAATAGATTGATTTTTTGCGAGTTTGTAGGTAAAAGTTGTGTTTAATTGACTTTGTTTAAAACCGCTTAGTATTCTATACCCCTGTGAAACAGCTTGGTTAAAATGCCAGAGAGATTTAAATTTATTTTCTCCTAAAGCAACCGTCAATTGTGAAGAAGCCAATCCAAATGCACCGCCCATAGCCCTAAATTTTAATTTATTTGGCCCCAAGTCTTCTAGGGTGTGCATTAATATTACTCCGCCTGCAGCATTTCCATATAAAGCGCTACTTGGACCCCTTAGAATTTCAATATTAGATAAAATACTAATCGGTATATTATCTAATTGACCCTGTCCATCAGGTGTAGTTTCAGGAATACCGTCTATATTCAAAAACACGCCCCTTATACCAAAAGCGGCCCTTGCTCCAAACCCTCTTATGGAGATTCGCAAGTCTTGGTTGTAGTTGTATTGGTTTTGGGCAAATAAACCTGGCACCTGACCCAGATATTCTTTTAGCGATAATTGTGGGGTGGTTTCATGAATTTTTTTGGCATTCACAAAACTAGCGGCAGTTGGCGCTTCTAATAAGTTTGTTGTAATTAATGAGGCAGTTAGCACAACTTCGTTTAAAGCAGTAGTGTCTTTGACTTTTTTGCTGCGGTCTTGGCTGTATATAATATTAGAGACTGAAAAAATAAAAAGGAGTAGAAATAGAAAGTGGGTTTTAGAAGCCATTTATAGCAATAATTATCTTTTGCACTAAGGTATTGATAATTCAAAGTATTGGCCATTAGCAGAAGGGTTTTATTTTTCTAAACGCACTTTAACCTGAGGTATTTTTAAACTGTATATGCGTATGCGCTTGTCCTCTGGAGATTTTTCACTGGCAATGGGCGCGCCACTTCCTCCTATCACATAAGAAAGTTTAAGGTTTAGCGATTCTATCAGGGTATTTTTTATTTTTTCATTATGAGATTTGGTCAGGCTTTCGTTGTAGATAAGGGATAGTATTTGTGCAGATTCCAAGGCGGGATTTACGATAAGTGTTTTTAATATTAAGTATTCAGATGGCTCTAAAAAAGCTTCTTTTTTGTTAAAACTTATCTTGTGTTCAAAAACAAATAGGGTCTTTTTTTTCTTTTCTTTAGAATCAACCAAAGCACTATTATAAGAACCCCAAAAAGCAAACTAAAGACGGTGTACAAAGTCCTGTTTTTTTGGTGGATAAAAAGCGAACCATTTCCTGTTTTTTGCTGAACAAATAAGTTTTCTGTAACTTTGGATAACAACAGGTTTTTATCCTTTTTTTTGTAATAAATATAGGCATTCTTGTACTTGTAAATCGGAAGATTTAAGTCCATTTCTACATTAAAATACAGGGGGTTTTCTGAGTAATAAGAAGTTTCGTTGTTAATCACATCAATTTTAACAAGGCTCCGCTGCGTATTGAACAGCTCATGAGTACCTTCTGGCCCAGTGTCAATCCTCATATATTGGTCCATTTCCTCAATAGTACTTTGCCCTAAATAGGACCAGATTTTTAGCTTAAAATCATAGATCCAAACCGAATATTGATACAATGCTTTAAGGCGGTTTTTAGCACTTAGATGATAGCCACCTAAAATAATTAAATTGTTTTTGTTTAAAAATTAATTTGAGTATGAGTGCTTTTTGGAACTTCAAGACCTTTAGTGCTAATAACCTCCCAGCCTTTTGAAATGGGATCTAAATAAGTAAGCGCGTTTGAGGCGGTCCAATAACCGTAGCCACCATACTTATAGATGGTGTCATTTCTATGAAATAAACTACTGTCGGATTGCCAATGGACAATGTCAGAACGGTCTCTTCTAACCAAACTGTCATTTTCAAAAGCGTACACCTTTCCACCATCCTTTTCTGATAATAATAATGTATTGTTTTGCCAAATAGGGCGGTATTCAATAAATGTAAATTCCAGAGGTAATTTTAAAGCGGTCTTGCTTTTTATTTTAAAAACTTCCAGATCGATTGTGGTTAAACTATCCCCTGAAAATTGCAGCAGCAATCCCTTTTCTCTGTCTAGCGCGGTTAGCTGTTGGTCGGAAAATTTAAACTCAATTTCTTGACTAAGTACAGGAAGGCTAAAAAGCAAAAATAAAAAAAGTCCTTTTTTAAACATGGGATAGACAGGAATCTAGATTTTACAGAAGTAATTTTTCTAAGATTTGTTAAAAATAAATATACAACATTATCATTATAAACTGTACTCAATCAATAAAACTACTTTAAAAACAACACTACAGCCCCTATGGAAGTAAGTATTAATATCATTTTTCTGAAAAAAGCATCAGAAATTTTATGCACAAAAAGTACGCCAGTGAGCAAGCCCAACACTGTGCCAGGAAGTAGTATTAGAAAAATTTTCAAACTTTCAGGGGTGATGGTTTTCCAAACAAAAACGTGGAAAGGGAGTTTAAACAGGTTTATGAAGAAGAATAGCCATGCCGCAGTGCCTATAAAGTGATTTTTAGGAAGGCGCATGGCTAGAAAATAAATATTAGAAAAAGCCCCAGCTAAATTACCTATCATGGTCGTAATTCCAGCCATAATTCCCATGAAACCGCCAAAGCTCCAATGGGTAGGGATGGTTTTTATTTTCTTTTTTTCCCACCATATAAGCATGCCCAAAGTAGCCAGTATGGTTACTGCCATACCCATTTGAAAGGATTTTTCAGGAAGGTCTTTGCCAATAAATACGCCAATGACCACACCCAGCATCATCCAGGGGAGAAAGGCCCTTAAATAGTGCCATTGGGTGTGCCTGTGATAGTAAGTGATGGCAAAAATATCTCCTACAATAAGCAGCGGCATGAGCATTCCCGTAGAAGACTTCCCTCCAAAAGCCAACGCCATTAAGGTGACAATTAACACCGCTATTCCCTTTACACCCGCCTTAGAGATCCCTAAAATAAAAGCAGCTAAAAAGGCAAAAACAAATGACTCCAAGGAAAGCAATCCATTTAGATAAGCGTTCATAAAACGAAGGTACAACTTGTTTTTAAGCCCTTTGAGGATCAAAATGTGTTAAGTATAACAAAAAATAATACCTTTATGACTTACCAGGACCAACCAAACCATAAAACCAACCAAAAAATGAATTTATCTGCTTTAGATTACAGCATTATTGCTGGCTTTTTTTCAATTGTACTCATCATAGGAATTGTTGTGTCTAAAAAATCCGGTCAAAGTAGTGCGGAGTATTTTCTTTCAGGGAGAAGCATGCCCTGGTGGCTTCTAGGATTCTCTATGGTAGCAACTACCTTTTCTACCGACACACCCAATCTAGTTACAGACATTGTAAGAACCAATGGGGTCTCTGGAAACTGGGTTTGGTGGGCTTTTTTGCTCACGGGATTGCTCACCGTTTTTGTTTATGCAAAACTATGGCGTCGTTCAAATGTAGCGACTGATATGGAATTTTACGAATTGAGATACGGCGGGAAGCCAGCACACTTTTTAAGGTGGTTTAGGGCTTTTTATTTGGGTGTTTTGTTTAATGTCATGGCCATGTCTGCAGTAACTTTAGCCGCCATTAAAATATGCCAGATAATGCTGGGTTTAGACCCTGTTTTTACTGTTGTTGTTGCAGGAAGTATAACGGTTTTATTTAGCGCTGTTGGTGGCTTTAGAGGTGTAATTTATACAGATTTTGTCTTGTTTTTTGTAGCCATAGCAGGCGCGGTAGGCGCCGCTTATTATTTGGTCAATATTCCAGAAGTAGGTGGTTTACAAGCCCTTTTGGCCCATGAAAATGTGTCGGACAAATTGTCTATACTTCCTGATTTTTCAGACACAGAAGCTTTAATAGGTATTTTAATCATTCCCTTAGCCGTGCAATGGTGGTCTGCCTGGTACCCTGGCGCCGAACCCGGTGGAGGGGGTTATATAGCCCAGAGAATGCTGGCTGCTAAAAATGAAAACCACGCCATAGGCGCTACTTTTTTCTTTAATATTATGCACTATGCGTTGCGTCCTTGGCCATGGATTTTGGTGGCTTTGGCCTCAATGGTGGTGTATCCTGATTTGTTGTCTATTCAATCCGCTTTTCCCAATGTATCTCCAGATAAATTAGGAAATGATTTGGCCTATTCTGCCATGTTAACCAAGTTGCCCAGCGGTTTACTTGGACTTGTCTTGGCTTCTTTAGGAGCTGCTTATATGTCTACAATTTCTACCCATTTAAATTGGGGTTCCTCCTATATTGTTAACGATGTGTATAAATTAGAAATCCAGCCCAATGCCACTGAAAAGCAATTGGTAATGGTAGGCAGAATAGCCACAGTTTTACTCATGATTGCCAGTGGCTTTTTAGCCCTTACCCTAACAAACGCCCTTCAATTGTTCGATATTATTTTAATGTTCGGTGCAGGAACAGGGCTCATTTTTATTCTTCGCTGGTTTTGGTGGCGTATTAATGCGTGGAGTGAAATTTCAGCCATGATCGTTTCAGGCCTATTGTCCATACTCTTTAATTTCGGATCCCTAGGAACCACTTTTTTTGGCGGAGATGGTTTAGAGGGTATTTTCCCTTCCTGGGCTAAGTTCCCCCTAGTGGTACTTTTGACCTCTATTGTTTGGATTGCGGTCACTTTCCTCACTTCACCCGAAAAGGAAGAAACCCTTGACAGATTTTACAAGCAAACACAGCCCGGAGGTCCTGGCTGGAAAGCACAACAAGAAAAAGCCATTGCTGAAGGCCAGATAAAATTTCAAGAATGGTCGGTTCCTTCCGGAATTTTAGCCATGATTTTAGGGGCTATTCTGGTTTATGGCTGCATGTTTGCCACGGGTAATTGGATTTACGGCAACTACACTTTGGCCTCTGGCTTAACGCTTGTAGTGATTGTTTCAGGAGTTTTATTGTTTAAAGTCTGGAAAACACTAAAAAAATCTATTTTATGATCTTTAATAAAAGGGTGCCTTCGGTAGATATTTTTAGGGGAGCCACTCTTTTACTTATGATTTTAGTCAATACTCCAGGGACATGGTCTGCGGTATACGCCCCGTTTTTACACGCCTCTTGGCACGGTTATACCCTCACGGATTTGGTTTTCCCCTTCTTTATATTTATTGTTGGCGTGTCTATATCGCTCTCTTATAAAGACAAGAAATTAAATGGGCCTGTCTTCTTTAAATTGACCAAAAGGAGTTTAAAACTCATTGGATTGGGCCTGTTTTTAGGCGCTTTTACAATAAGTTTTCCATTTATAAAGGCGGTTGAAAACATTCGTTTTCCTGGTGTATTACAACGTATTGGCCTTGTTTTTTTCTTTGCGAGTATTATATATCTCTGGGGGAGTAAAAGAAGTACCGCCTTGATTATTGGAATTATTTTACTGGCATATTGGCTTTGGATGGGCTTCTTGCCTTTAGATGGAGTGGCTCCTACCTATGAAAGAGCAGCCAACAATTGGGCAAATTTCATAGATTTTAAAGTCTTGGGCAGTCATATGTGGAAACCAGACTATGATCCAGAAGGTATACTAAGCACTTTGCCAGCTATTGCAACGGCATTGCTCGGAACACTTGCTGGAGATGTTTTGCGATCTAACACTTACCAAAAAGCTTCCCTTTTGCTCATTTTTGGGCTTGTTTTGCTTGGTCTAGGACATTTACTAGACTTGAGTTTCCCCATTAATAAAGCCCTTTGGAGCAGCTCCTTTGTGATGGTTACTGCCGGTTGGGCCAACCTGGTGTTAGGGATTTTATTTTACCTGCGAGAAGTGAAAAAATTTAGATTTGGCGAGGTGTTTTCCAAAGTAGGAGCAAATGGAATTGCCATTTATTTTACGGCTAGTTTTATCACTAAATTATTTTATTTAATTCCTGTCAATGGAAGTAGTATTCACGGGTTTTTATTTGAAAATATATACCTAAACAAAGGCCTAGCCCCCGAATTGTCTTCCTTGCTCTACGCGCTAACAGTATGTTTTTTTTACTTGCTTATGGCTTCCTTTATGCATAAAAAGAAAATTTTCTTCAAGGTTTAATTTTGTGGTTATGTGAGAAATGCCTTATTTTAGATTAAAAGAGTATTTAAATGAGTAGCACGTATAAGGAAGTTTTCACAGGTAGCGCTATGGCGGTATTATTACTCAAAGGGGTTTTTGGAGACCACGGCATTCCTTTTGTGGAGAAAAACGAGCAGGCCTCTGGCGTTTTAGCGGGTTTTGCTGGCGGAACAGAATCTACTATTAAAATGGCAGTTCCTCAGGAATTTGAAGGAGCAGCAATGCGACTTATCGCAGATTTTAGTGCGCAATTAGAAAGCGCTTAGTCAATTCAGGGACGTCCTAAAACGTTAAAAAAAAGCCTGTTAAAGGCCTTCATTTTATTTTTCCAGTTCCAACAAGCGTTTTACATATTTTCCAATCACGTCAAACTCTAAGTTTACAACGGCACCTACTTGGTATTGTTGAAAACAAGTATGCGCATAGGTGTAAGGTATAATGGCTACAGAAAAGCTGTTTTTTTCAGAGTTTATAACGGTTAGACTAGTGCCATCTATGGTAATAGATCCTTTTTCTATGGTCACATTGTTTTTGCCTGGATCGTAGGTAAAAGTAAAGACCCAACTCCCATCTTCTTCTTTGAGCGCAGAACAAACCCCCGTCTGATCTACATGACCTTGAACAATATGTCCGTCCAATCTACTGCCTAATATCATGGCGCGTTCAAGGTTAATGAGTTGGCCTACTCTAAAGTGGTTTAGGGATGTTTTCTCTAATGTTTCTGCAATAGCCGTCACGGTGTATTGTTGGGTTGATTTTTTCACAACGGTCAAACACACCCCATTGTGCGCCACACTCTGATCAATTTTTAACGCATCTGCTAAGGGGGTTTCAATACTTAGGTGCATATTACTCCCTTCTGCTTCTATTCCAACTACTTTTCCTAAAGTTTCAATTATTCCAGTAAACATGGTTCGTTTTTATTGTCTAATTTTACCCTGTAAATTTACTTATAAAGCCACATATAGCATGCAGGATAATGCAAAAATAAAAGTTGGAATTTCAATAGGAGATTTAAATGGAATAGGCTGCGAAGTTATTTTAAAAACTTTCGAAGATCCAAGGACATTAGAATTGTGCACCCCTGTGGTATTTGCTTCTAGCAAAACCTTAGCGCAGCACCAACAACAATTGGGCACCCAGCTTGTTTATCAGGGTGTAGCTAGCGCCTCAGAGGCTATAGAAGGCAAATTTAATGTGGTCAATATTTGGAAAGAACTTCCTGAAATACATTTTGGCAAAGAGACTAAAATAGGAGGAGAATACGCCTTAAAATCTCTTGAGGCCGCCACTAAAGCACTCAAGGAGGGCGCCATAGATGTTCTAGTAACCGCACCAATTAATAAGAGCAATATTCAAAGTGAGGCCTTTAGTTTTCCGGGCCACACAGATTATCTGGCCAAAGAGCTTGGCGGAGAAAGCCTTATGTTTATGGTATCTGATTCTTTAAGAATTGGATTGTTAACAGATCACGTAGCCGTGAGCGAGGTGTCTAATCACATTACCCCAGAGCTCATAAAATCTAAAGTAAAAACCATATTAAACGCCTTACAGCAAGACTTTGGCATTAGAAAACCCAAAGTAGCCTTGTTGGGTATAAACCCTCATAACGGAGATCAGGGGGTGATAGGAAAGGAAGACCAAAATGTGCTTATCCCCACCATTGCTGAAATTTCTAATGAAGGATCTTTGATTTTTGGCCCCTACGCGGCCGATAGCTTTTTTGGCACCAAAAATTACACCCAATTCGACGCCATACTCGCCGCCTACCACGACCAAGGACTTATTCCTTTCAAGACCCTTTCTTTTGGTAATGGAGTGAATTTTACGGCAGGATTGTCAAAAGTGAGAACCTCTCCAGACCATGGAACGGCTTACGATATAGCAGGGAAAGGTTTAGCAGACCACAGTTCATTTTCAGCAGCGGTATTTGCAGCCATAAAGATTTTTAAGCACAGGAGTATGTATAAAACCCTCACTGATAATCCTTTGAAAAAAGCAAAAATAGTAGAGAAGAGAAGCCCCAAGAAAAGCCAATACAAACCACCGACGCAAAAATAATTTTTAATTTCCTTAACGCTTGGTTGTTAGTATAATAATAGTATCTTTGCACCCGCCTTTTGGCTTACTAGAGAGGTGCGTATAATCTAATTTAAAATGAAAAATAGGGAGTATTACATTCCATTTTCAGGACTTAAAGAAGGAAAGCACCAGTTCGAATTTGCCATAGACAACACGTTCTTTAACGCATATGATTTTAATGATTTTAATACCGCTGAACTCAATATTCACGTGACATTAAAGAAGTTAAGCACCATGATGGAGTTGGCATTTGAGGCCAGTGGAAGTGTACACGTAAACTGTGACACAACCAATGAGCCCTTCGATCTTCCACTTAAAGCTACATTAGATTTAGTAGTGAAGTTTGGAGATTCTTTTGACAATGAAAATGAAGTGCTTTTAGTGCTTCCCCATGGAGAACACCAAGTAGATGTATCACAGTATATTTACGAAATGATTGTTTTGGCATTACCTGCCAGAAAAGTCCATCCAGGTGTATTGGACGGAACACTAGAATCTGAAGCACTTGAAACCCTAGAGAAATTAGGGGTTAAAGAACTAAAGGAACAAAAAGAAGCAATAGAAGAGACGGACCCTAGATGGGACGCTCTAAAAAAGTTATTAACGGATAAATAGGAATTGTTATGGCACATCCAAAGAGAAAAATTTCCAAAACAAGGAGAGACAAAAGAAGAACACATTACAAAGCAGTAGCCCCTACTATTGCTAAAGATCCAACAACAGGTGAAATGCACTTGTATCATAGAGCACACTGGCACGAAGGTAAATTATACTACAGAGGTCAAGTGCTTATAGACAACACTGAGGTAGCTACTGCCTAAGTAAACGTTTTTAGGTTTAAATAACTCCCACTTTTTTAAGTGGGAGTTTTTTTATGATAAGAACTTTTGGTTTTAAAACCGAAGGCTCTTTTTTTGAGTTAGATATCAGAGGATACAAAAACGACTTAAAATCCTTGAAAAATTGTAAAAAACACTAAAAAGTGGTGTAAAATGATTAATTTTCACGAATTTTGAATCATTTTTCAGCACATTTTGCTTAAAAACAAACCAATTCGAATGACAAAATTACACGCAGCCATATCAGCTGTGGGATCTTACGTCCCAGACTTTGTATTGACAAACGCAATTTTAGAGACCATGGTGGAGACCAATGACGAATGGATCACCTCTAGAACAGGAATTAAGGAGCGTAGAATTTTAAAAGACAAAGACAAAGGAACTTCTTACTTAGCTATTCAGGCTGCTAAAGACCTGATTGAAAAAAAGCAGTTAGATCCTCAAACCATAGACTTAGTAATTGTTGCTACAGCCACTCCAGATCTTTTAGTAGCCTCTACTGCCGCTTATGTAGCTTCAGAAATTGGGGCAACGAATGCCTTTTCATATGATTTACAAGCCGCTTGTTCTAGTTTTCTATATGGAATGTCTACAGCAGCAGCATATATTGAGGCAGGAAGGTATAAGAAAGCACTTTTAATAGGCGCAGATAAAATGTCTTCTATTATTGATTATACAGACAGGGCCACTTGTATTATCTTCGGAGATGGTGCTGGAGCAGCACTTTTTGAACCCAATAGTGAAGGCTACGGATTACAAGATGAATACCTGAGATCAGACGGAATAGGCAGAAACTTTCTTAAAATGGAAGCAGGCGGATCTTTATTGCCAGCTTCAATAGAAACGGTTCAAAACAAACAGCACCACGTATACCAGGATGGTAAAACAGTATTTAAATTTGCCGTATCTAATATGGCAGACGCTGCAGTTAAAATAATGGAGCGCAATGCACTTACTGAAGACCATGTAGATTGGTTGGTGCCCCATCAGGCTAACAATAGAATTATTGACGCTACCGCTAAAAGGGTAGGTGTAGACCATTCCAAGGTAATGAACAATATTGCCAAATACGGGAATACCACTTCTGCTACTTTACCTTTATTGTTGGCAGATTATGAAAATCAATTAAAAAAAGGAGATAAATTGGTCTTTGCCGCATTTGGTGGAGGCTTTACGTGGGGTTCCATATATTTAACATGGGCTTACGACAACTAATACTTTAACGCAACTAAACCTTATTAAAATGGATATTAAAGAAATTCAGAACCTCATTAAATTTGTGGCTAAATCAGGAGCCAGTGAAGTTAAATTAGAGACAGAAGACCTAAAAATCACCATCAGAACAGGACCTTTAGGGGCCGCTGTTTCTGAGCCTGTTTACATGCAGCAAATGCCAATGGCGGCAAGCCCTGTAGCACCTTCAACAGATGCATCGGCGCCAGCCGTTCAAACAGCTCCAGCGAGTGAAGATCATTTAATTACAATAAAATCGCCTATTATTGGAACTTTTTATAGAAGGCCTTCTCCAGATAAAGCCAACTTTGTTGAGGTGGGAAGTGAAATAGGAAAAGGAGATGTGCTTTGTGTGATTGAAGCCATGAAATTATTTAACGATATAGAGTCAGAAGTGTCTGGTAAGATCGTTAAAGTTTTAGTAGACGACTCTTCTCCAGTAGAATTTGATCAGCCACTTTTCGTAGTAGATCCTTCTTAATTTAGTCTTTTAAAGGCTAACATATTTTATGTATTTTAAATAGCGCTACTATGTTTAAGAAGATATTAATTGCAAATAGGGGAGAGATAGCCTTAAGGATTATCAGGACCTGTAAAGAAATGGGAATTAAGACTGTTGCGGTGTATTCCAAGGCAGATGAGGAAAGTCTCCATGTGAGATTCGCAGACGAAGCGGTTTGTATAGGACCTGCAGCAAGTAGTGAATCTTATTTGAAGATTCCAAATATTATTGCTGCTGCAGAAATCACCAATGCAGACGCCATTCACCCTGGTTATGGGTTTTTGTCTGAGAACGCCAAATTTTCAAGAATTTGCGCGGAGCATGGCATTAAGTTTATCGGGGCCTCAGGGGACCAAATAGATAAAATGGGTGATAAGGCTACAGCCAAAGAAACCATGAAAAAAGCAGGAGTGCCTTGTGTTCCTGGTTCTGCAGGTATTTTAAAGGACGTTAAAGACGCCATAGCCACTGCAAAAAAGGTAGGTTATCCTGTGATGATTAAAGCCACCGCTGGTGGTGGTGGAAAAGGAATGCGTGCCGTTTGGAAAGAAGAAGACATGACCAAATTATTTGAAAGTGCTGTACAAGAAGCTACAGCGGCTTTTGGTAATGGAGGCATGTATATGGAAAAACTGATAGAAGAGCCTAGACATATTGAGATTCAAGTTGTTGGAGATCAGTTTGGAAAGGCCTGTCACTTGTCAGAAAGAGATTGTTCGGTACAACGCAGGCATCAAAAACTAACAGAAGAAACCCCTTCTCCTTTTATGACAGATAAATTGAGAGAAGAAATGGGCAATGCTGCGGTAAAAGCAGCCGAATTTATTAAATACGAAGGCGCAGGAACCATCGAATTTTTGGTAGACAAACACAGGAAGTTTTACTTCATGGAAATGAATACTAGGATTCAGGTAGAGCACCCTATTACGGAACAAGTAGTAGACTACGATTTGATTAGAGAGCAAATTTTAGTGGCTGCAGGCGTGCCAATATCTGGGAAAAATTACTATCCTAAACTACATGCTATTGAGTGCAGGATTAATGCAGAAGATCCCTACAATGATTTTAGACCGAGCCCTGGAAGAATTACCACCCTTCACACTCCAGGAGGTCATGGAATTAGATTAGACACCCATGTGTATAGCGGTTATGTCATTCCACCCAATTACGACTCTATGATTGCCAAGTTAATTACAACGGCACAAACCAGGCAAGAGGCCATTAATAAAATGAAAAGGGCCTTGGATGAATTCGTTATAGAAGGGATTAAAACGACCATTCCTTTCCACAGACAGCTCATGGATCATCCGGATTATTTAGCGGGCAATTACACCACTAAGTTTATGGAAGATTTTGTAATGGATCCGATTGATTAGAAAATAAAAACGCTAGAAGCATTTATTGTAAACTTTTAGCCCCCTTTATAGGGAACACCCCTAAGGCGCATTTGCTTTTTAGGGGTGTTTTTTTTGATTCAAGGCGGATTAAATATTAGCAGGGAATTTAGTATTTTTAGGCATGGATGCATTGAGTTATTGGGAACACAAACACTGGCTGTCAAATATAGATTTTGCAATAATTGGCAGTGGAATAGTTGGCTTAAATTGTGCCCTTTCTTTAAGGGAAAAGCACCCAAATGCTACTATTGTGGTCTTTGAAAAAGGTATTTTGCCCCATGGAGCAAGCACTAAAAACGCTGGATTCACTTGTTTTGGAAGTATTTCTGAAATTTTGTCCGACATAGACCATCAGGGAGAGCAAAGCGTTTTAAATGTCGTTCAAAGAAGGCATGAAGGGGTTCAATTACTTAGAAAACGTCTGGGAGACGCTCAAATAGGGTATGAAAATCACGGTGGGCATGAAGTGTTTTTAGACGCCCATACGGCGCTTTACGAGACATGTTTAGATCAAATAACAGCAGTGAATTCATTTTTACAGCCGGTATTTAAATCCAATTCGTTTTACACTGCGTCCAATTCTTTTAATTTTAAGGGAGTAAAAGAAAATTATATTAGCAGCGTTCATGAGGGGCAAATAGATACGGGCCTCATGATGAAACAGCTGATCCATAAAGTGCAATCTCAAGACATTCATATTTTTTTTGGCACTGAGGTGACCAATTTTTCAAGTGGTCAAGGATCGGTTCACTTAGAAACAAATTTTTTTGAGTGTAAAGCCAGGGCTTTATTTATAGCTACTAATGGCTTTTCTAAGGCACTTCAAATAGAAGATGTAAAGCCCGCAAGGGCTCAGGTCCTTATCACAAAACCCATAAAGAACTTACAAATAAAAGGGACCTTTCATCTGGATATGGGGTATTATTATTTTAGAAATATAGACCAGAGAATATTGCTTGGAGGGGGGCGTAACTTGGCCTTCAAAGAAGAAGAAACCACTAATTTTTCTCAAACTGTAGTCATTCAAGACGCATTAGATCGCTTATTAAAAGAAACCATTCTTCCTGGAATTTCGTATGAAATTGACCGCAGATGGTCTGGAATTATGGGTATAGGAACTGGCAAAGAACCTATCTTAAAATGTGTTCAGCCCAATGTGTATTGCGGGGTTCGTTTGGGAGGCATGGGCGTGGCTTTAGGGTCAAAGGTTGGCAGTGAATTGGCAGACCTACACGGTTAATGACCTCAAGCGCTGTTCACAGTGTTCTAGCGAAACATACATACACTTCTCTTCGTTTTCTAAAAGAGCCGTTTTTGAATTCATATAAAGGCGCTGGCCCTCTTTTGATTTAAAGACTATTAAATAACCATTTCCAATAAAAAGGCTTTTTTCAACCCTTACCCTTATTCCAGAGCTTGAACTAAAGGACCATTCATGCGGCCAAACAACAATCTCTTGTCCATCATTTATTTTAAGTCTTGGATGTAGTGACAAAACAGTAGCCTTATCTACTATATTTAAGACGCCAAATAGTTGTGCTACTTTTGTACTGGGTGGGTTTTGATATAAGGATTCAGGATTTCCGGAAGCGATAATTTTACCCCCATCCATACAAACTACTTCATGGGCATGGCCCATATAATCCTCGGGATGGTGAGAGGCTAAAATACAGGCAATATTATATTGTTTAAGGTATTCAAACAGCTTGGTTCTTAGCACGAGCTTTAAGGGTGGATCTATATGACTAAAAGGCTCATCCAAGAGAATTAATTCAGGCGCTTTTGCCAATACTTTAGCTAAAGCCACGCGTTGTTGTTGCCCCCCAGACAGTTTCTTTACAGGGGTGTTGGCAAAAGCCTCCATATCTATGAGCTCCAAAAGTTCATCGGTACGTTTTTTGAGGGCATCTGGCTCAAAAACAGTCAAGTGCTGGCTAATATTTTCAGCGACAGAAGTAAATGGCATAAGGTCAAAATCCTGGGCCAGATACCGCAAAAATGGGGCGCCAGGGAGTAGGTTGTATTCAGGACCTAGTAAAGCTTCTTTTTTCCAGTGTATTTGACCTTTTTCTGGGGCTAAACTACCATAAATTAGTTTTAACAAGGTGCTTTTTCCACTCCCGCTAGCCCCCGTCAAAGCCATAAGCTTTCCAGAGGCTAAACGCAAGTGTATGTTTTGAAGAAGGGGTTCTTTATATTTAAAATGGATGTTTTCCAGTACAAGCATACCGCAAAGTTACACCAAACCGTTTGCAATTAAGTATTCTCCAATTTGAATGGCATTGGTGGCAGCTCCTTTCCTGAGGTTGTCTGCTACAATCCACATATTTAAGGTGTTTTCTGCACTTTCATCTCTTCTGATGCGTCCTACAAAAACATCGTCCTTATCATGGGCATAGACCGGCATTGGATAGGTATTTGTGTCGGTGTTATCTTGAACGACCACACCTGCTGTTTTATTTAGGATTGTTCTTACTGCAGACAAGTCAAAGTCTTTTTCAAAGCTCACATTAACAGATTCTGAATGACCTCCAGCAGTAGGTATTCTCACTGCAGTGGCTGTAATATGGAAAGAATGGTCCCCTAATATTTTTTTTGGCTCATTGGCCAGTTTCATTTCTTCTTTGGTGTATCCGTTTTCTAAAAACACATCGCAATGTGGAATGGCATTTCTGTGAATAGGATAGTGGTAAGCCATTTCTCCTTGAATACCTTTTGTTTCATTTTCCATTTGCTCCACCGCTTTTACCCCAGTTCCTGAAACAGATTGATAGGTAGAGACCACAACACGTTTCATCTTGTATGCTGCGTGTAAAGGGGCTAAAACCAAGACCATTTGAATGGTAGAACAATTGGGGTTGGCTATGATCTTATCTTCTTTTGTAAGGGTGTTTGCGTTAATTTCAGGTACGATTAACTTGTGGTCAGGGTGCATTCTCCATGCAGAAGAATTATCAATCACCGTAGTCCCTGCAGCGGCAAATTTTGGTGCCCATTCCAAAGAAGTGTCTCCTCCTGCAGAAAATATGGCGATATCAGGTTTTGCGTCAACCGCAGTTTGTAAACCAATTACCGTGTGGGTTTTACCACCGTATTCCATGGTTTTACCCACCGATCGTTCAGAGGCAACTAACAACAATTCACTTATTGGAAATTTGCGTTCTGCCAATACTTTTAACACCACTTCACCTACCATGCCGGTAGCGCCTACAACAGCTACTTTCATTTTTTAAAATTTTAATAAAGCAAAAGTAATCATTCTGAGGGGTTCCTTTCTAGATCTTTTTAAATTGTTATAAAAATATAACAAAAAGTTATTTTCATAACAACACCCCAAATGGTTTTAACTGACAATCACCCTTTTTACCCTTGCACCAATACCTGTTAATAGTTCGTATGATATGGTTTTGGCTCCACCGGCAAATGTTTCTGCAGAAGCGCCTTTTCCAAATATTACAACGCTGTCTCCTTCGTTAGCGATTTGGTTTTCTAGGTCTATCATCAGCATATCCATGCAAACATTCCCTATAATAGGACAGGGTTTTCCGCCTACAAAAACCACGCCTTTGCCTTGCCCATAAACCCTTGAAATGCCATCTGCGTGGCCAATAGTTAATGTGGCCACCCGCATTTTTTTATTTGCCACAAAACCTTTGTTATAACCTACCCAATCTCCTTTTTCAATGGAGTGAATTTGAGAAATTTTAGTGGTTAAGGTCGCTACAGGTTTTAATAAGGCATCTATTTTTGGATTGTTTCCATAGCCGTATAGCGCTATGCCACTTCTGACCATATTGAACGCTGCCTCTGGGAAGTTTATTATTCCTGAACTATTGATGAGGTGTTTTATAGCTACAGGACCAATGTGTTTTTCAATGAAGGCCACTCCATCTTTAAATCGTTGGATTTGTAACTCGGTAAAAGCCCTTTCTTTTAAATCATCAGTTGCCGCTAAGTGAGACAATACAGCTTTCACTTTAACATTGGGCTGACACAAAAGCGTTTTACAAACCCTCTCTAGTGTGCCTGTAGAAAGGCCCAAACGGTTTAGGCCTGTATTTAATTTAAGGTGAATGGGGTAATGACTGTCCAATGGCGCTACTTGAATGAAAGCTTCCAAAGTTCTTATGGAGTAAATGCTTGGCTCTAGACAGTGATTGACAATATCATGGAACTCCTCTGGCTGAGGGTGTAGGACTAAAATGGGTGTTTTTATGCCAGCTAATCTTAAAGCTACCCCCTCATGGGTGTAAGCTACGCCCAAATAATTCACCCCTAAATCAGTGAGTTTTTGAGCTATAGCAATTGATTCAGACCCATATCCATTGGCTTTTACCACCCCTAAAAGCATTGTTTCAGCGCTTATTTTAGACCTCATATAGCGGTAGTTGTGGGCCAGAGCGGCCAGGTCAATTTCTAAAATTGAAGGTCCCATTTAGGAAATGATTAGTTGGATTGCTTTTGTTTTGTATCCGGAATTGGATTTAAATTACCCGCCGTTTTTGAAGGATCTGCCAAGGCAATAGGGTCATTAACTTCTAAGTCTTTTACCCTTTCTTTTAACATGGCTTTAAAGTAAGCAGACCTACTCAAAGGCTCATATTCTGTAGTTTCTCCCAATAAAACAAGTTTTTCATTGGCAGATTTTCTGAAGCTATAATTGGCCAAGTTTCCTGTTCTAGTGCATACCGCGTGTACCTTGGTCACATATTCTGCCGTAGCCATAAGTGCTGGCATTGGCCCAAAGGGGTTGCCTTTGAAGTCCATATCCAAACCAGCGACAATAACCCGTTTTCCTTTATTGGCAAGATCGTTACACACATGAATAATTTCAGCGTCAAAAAACTGTGCTTCGTCTATACCCACAACATCGCATTGATCCGCAAGAATTCTAATGTTTGCTGCTGCTGGAACTGGGGTAGACCTAATTTGATTTTCATCATGGGAGACCACCATTTCATCGTGGTAGCGGGTGTCTATTTGAGGTTTAAATATCTCTATGCGTTGCTTGGCAAATTGGGCTCTTTTTAAACGCCTAATAAGCTCCTCTGTTTTTCCAGAAAACATGGAACCACAAATCACTTCTATCCATCCAAAAGGCTCTTCATGATTTACGGTATTTTCTAGAAACATATTATTTTATTTATTAGACCCATCAAGGCATCGGCCTTGGGCCATAAAAATATAAAATTAGACGCAAAGCAAATGGATTTTTATCTAAAAAACCCGATATTAGCTTTAGTATGAAAGAAAAGCTCCACCAAGAACTTCAGCGCCTGGCAAAACATATCATAGATGCCAATCACAGCAGTGAGTTGGCACCACTATATGAGACCGCCAAGACACTCTATGAGAAGCTCGCAGTATTGAAGTTTATTTCACAAAATCTTGGGGATCCTCATTTAGACACGGATAGCAATCAGATGGCAGAGAAGTTCCAGCAAATGGCCCATGAGGTGCTGTCTTCTGGAGAGGAGCTTCCAGAGTCCAATCCCCATGAAACAGATATTATGACACCTGGAATGGACACCATTATTGATATGGTGTCTCATATGCCTAAAAAAGAGCGCCTCCCACAGGAGTCTGTTCCTGAGACCGAGCCGCCTCAAGATTCCCTTAGTGACAAGCAAGCACAGCATGCTGGTGTCAAAAACACAGCAACCACTTTAAACGGACGTTACGGCCAGCAAATTTCTTTTGGTTTTAATGACCAAATTGCCTTTGTAAAAGAGTTGTTCAATGGGGAAGAGGACAGTTTTAAAAGGGTCGTTTCTCAATTGAATACCATTGCGTCTCAAGAGCGCGCAATGTCTTTTATTGGCCATTTAGTAAAGCCAGAGTACAACGATTGGAAGGGTAAAGAAGCTTATGAAAAAAGATTCATTGACCTAATCTCCCAGAAATACCGTTAACCAAATTGATTAGAAAGACCCTATGTCTAAACTGTACTTAGTTCCTACGCCTATTGGCAATTTAGAAGATATGACCATTAGAGCTATAAGGATTTTAAAAGAGGTTTCACTTATTTTAGCAGAAGACACCAGGACAAGTGGAAAGCTACTCAAGCATTTTGAAATTGAAACGCCCATGTTTTCTCACCACATGCACAATGAACACAAGACTGTGGCTGTTTTGGTCAACAGAATGAAAGCAGGGGAACCTATGGCGCTTATCTCAGACGCAGGTACTCCAGCCATTTCTGATCCAGGATTTTTACTTTCTAGGGCATGTATAGAAGCTGGGGTTGCTATTGATTGTTTGCCCGGAGCCACCGCCTTTGTTCCTGCACTTGTGAACAGTGGTTTGCCCAATGATAAATTTATCTTTGAGGGCTTTTTACCCGTAAAAAAAGGAAGACAAACCCGTTTGACTTTTCTTCAAGAAGAATCCCGAACCATCATTTTTTACGAATCTCCCCACAAATTACTCAAGACATTACAGGATTTTTGCACTTATTTTGGCCCAGAGAGACCTTTGAGTGTGTCTAGAGAAATCACCAAGTTATTTGAAGAGACCATTCGAGGCACAGCACAGGAAGTTTTAGACCACTATACCGCCCATCCCGCAAAAGGAGAAATAGTGATTGTAGTAGGAGGCAAGCCAAACCTAAAAGCCCCTAAAAAGTGAGCGCTGCATGGGTTATTTCTCTTTTCACGATTGTCGTAGTTTATTTTTTAGACCAATCCAAAAACAAAGCGCTTGCAGCGGTATTTGACTGGATTCCAGCAGTACTTCTGGCCTATGTAATTCCGGCCTTAATTTCGTATTTTTTCTCTGTAGACTACAGCGCAGATGCCATTCACGGCTTTAGTAAAACATGGGTCATTCCTATGGCTATTGTCGCTGTGATGAGTAGCCTATCATTTGCTCAATTAAAGGCTATTGGTTTTAAGCCTATAGTTTTGTTTGTAATTGGGTCCGCCATTATTGCCCTATTTCCCGTAGTTTTTGCTTGGGGATTTTTAGATTCCGACCTGGTGCAAAATCAATGGATTAAAGCCAATTATTGGAAAGGTATTCCACCCATTGTAGGCAGTTGGATAGGGGGGAGTACCAGCCAATTGGTCCTAAAAGAATTGGCAAAAACCTCGGAGAGTCTTTTTTTACAAGTATTGGTCATAGACACTGTTTTGGTCAATATTTGGACCATATTCATGTTTCAGATCATTAAAAAGAGCCATAAATTAAATACTTTTTTTAACATTTCAGACAGGACTATTCCAATACCTATCGCTGCGGAAAGCCAAAAGAAACTTCCCTGGTATTGGGTACTTGCCCTACTCATTTTAGGGGTTTTTCTTGTAGAAATCTTCTTGACTATTTTCGTGGTTAAAGTGATTGCCTTGTCTTTATTGGGATTATTGGTGAGCCATTTTATTCCCAGATGGAATTATGCTTTTGCCCTTCGATTGGGAGGCGTTTTGATTATAGTGGTCATGGCCATTTTAGGACTTAAACTTCAGTTTACGGCCTTGTCAATGCCCCTTGAATTTATAGGGTTTTTAGTCCTTTGGATTTTTGTTCATTTTATAGGAATGGTATTGGCAGCCAAGGCTTTAAACCTTCATTTGGCTTGGGTGCCTATTGCGAGCATGGCCAATGTAGGCGGTATTGCTACCGCTCCAGCAGTAACAGCGGCTTATGAAAAAAAATGGATGCCCCACGCCATTGTTTTGGCTATTCTAAGTATGGCTACAGGGACCTTTTGGGGCATGATCACCATTTTTCTTTTTCAACAGCTTTTTAAGGTTTAAAAACGCAGGGTTTTTTGTACTTTTAAGTGTTCATAAAAACAGTAAAAAATGAAAAATTTAGTGACCACAAAATGGCTTGGAGGTATGGCTTTTGAAAGCGACAATCCCTCAGGGCATACCATAAAAATAGATGTAGATGCAGAAAACGGAGGAGAGAATTCAGGCCTAAGACCAAAAGCGCTTATGCTGAGCTCCCTAGCTGGATGTTCTGGATTGGACGTAGCGTCATTAATGAAAAAAATGAAATTAGAGGTGCGTGCTTTTGAGATTCAAACAGAAGCCAATCTAACAGATGAGCACCCTAAATTCTATGATGCAGTCACTATTTCGTATCATTTTTTTGGGTCTAATTTAGTAGAAGACAAACTTCAGAAAACAGTAGACCTTTCTGTGGAGCGTTACTGTGGTGTTATGGAAATGTTTAGACAGTTTGCCAAATTAGAGATAAAGACTGTTTTTCATCACGAATAAGTACTTTTATAAAAATATTGACCTCAAATGCACCTGCTGCAATTTTACAGTGAGGCCATGCATTAATCCTGCCTTATATCATAATGAATTGGATCGAAATACCCCTTAGGGCCCCAGAAAGAATAAAGGAGCTAAGCGAATCGCTTGGTATTTCTAACGTACTGGCCCGGCTTTTAATTCAAAGAGGCGTTTCAGATTTTAATGCTGCCAAAACTTTTTTTAGGCCCGAAATGTCTCAGCTCCACTCCCCCCTTCTCATGAAGGATATGCCGCTTGCTGTTGCGCGAATCATACTCGCTATGGAACGCGAAGAGGCTATTTTAGTCTATGGAGATTACGATGTAGATGGCACCACAGCGGTGGCCTTGGTCGCAGATTATTTACAACAGTATTACCATAAAGTTGCTACTTATATTCCGGACCGTTATGAAGAGGGCTATGGCGTGTCTTATCAAGGCATAGATTTCGCTAGCGAAAACGACATAGGGCTTATTATTGCATTAGACTGCGGCGTAAAAGCCATAGATAAAGTAGCTTACGCAAAGGAAAAAGGAATTGATTTTATAATTTGTGACCACCATACGCCTGGCCCTATTTTACCAGATGCAGTAGCCGTGTTAGACCCCAAAAGATCAGATTGTAATTATCCCTACAAAGAACTTTGTGGTTGTGGCATTGGATTTAAGCTCATACAGGCCATTTCCATGGCTTTGGAAGCCTCAGAAGAAGTGGTTTACCCTTATTTAGATCTTGTAGCCACCGCTATTGGAGCAGATATTGTTCCTTTAGATGGTGAAAATCGGACCCTGGCATTTTTAGGTTTATTACAAATAAATAGCCACCCAAGACCAGGATTTAAAGCATTTTTAGAGAACTTTAAAAAGCCCGTTGTTACCCTCACTGACCTTAATTTTACGGTGTCTCCAAGAATTAATGCCGCTGGTAGAATGGTTCACGGCGCACATGCCGTAGCGCTATTACAAACAAAAGACATGGCACAAGCCAAGCAAATGGCCGCCGCAATTGAGGACAATAACACAGAGCGAAGAAGTTTAGATCAGTATATCACAGACAACGCTTTAAAGCAGATCGCTGGAGATTTGGAAACCACCAATGCCACCACAGTAGTTTACCAGCCAGATTGGCACAAAGGAGTTATTGGTATTGTAGCCTCTAGACTCATAGAAACCCACTACAGGCCCACCCTTGTTTTTACCAAAAGCGGTCATGTATTGGCGGGTTCAGCAAGGTCTATTAAAGGATACGACGTATACAAAGCCATTGAAGCTTGTAGCGAGCACCTCATTCAGTTTGGGGGTCATATGTATGCCGCTGGGCTTACCTTGGCTCCTGAAAAATACGATGATTTTAAAAATGCCTTTGAAAGCTACGTTTCTACTACTTTAGATTCCGCATTAAAAATCCCTCAAATTAATATAGACAGCCCGCTGTCTTTTTCAGAGATTAGTCCTAAATTCATTAGAATATTAAAACAAATGGCTCCTTTTGGTCCTGAAAATCCCATTCCGGTATTTAAAGCTACAGGCGTTTATGACACAGGTTATGCAAAAGTGATTGGGGCAGATCAAACCCACCTCAAGGGAACGCTTACCCAAGATGGCGCTACAAAGATTAATTTTGTGGCCTTTAAAAAGGCCGATGCCTTAGCACTTCTCTCCCATCAAAAAAAGGTGGACATTGTTTTTAATATATCAGAAAATTTTTGGCAAGGACAAACCACCATACAATTACAATTATTGGATATAAAGCCCCATGAAGGCTAGGACATCTTTATTGGGCAGTTTGGAGCTTTAAAGAGGTTCCGTCATAAACTCCATAGGTGTAGTGAGAGATCCAATCTCCGGTGTTTACGTAGGTCGCATTTTCTGCTACAGCGATCTCTAAGGGTAAATGTCTGTGGCCAAAAACAAAGAAATCATAGTGTTGCTCTGTGAGCTTTTTCTTAGCGTACTGTACCAACCATTCCTGGTCTTCTCCTAGAAACACCACATCTTCTTCTCCAGAAATGAGCTTATTTTTAACAGAGAGATAATGACCTAATGCCACACCAATATCTGGGTGTAGCCATTTGAAAAACCACTTAGCTATTGGATTGGTAAAAACTTTTTTCATTCTTTTAAAACCTTTGTCTCCAGGACCTAGCCCGTCTCCGTGACCGATTAAAAAAGTTTTATTTTCAATAATAAATTCTTGGGGTTTGTGAAATACTTGAATTCCTAATTCTTCTTCAAAATACCCATGCATCCATAAATCATGATTTCCCACAAAGTAATATATAGGGATTCCAGCATCTGAAAGTTCTGCTAGTTTTCCAAGCGTTCGGGTAAACCCTTTAGGAACAACTGTCTTGTACTCAAACCAAAAGTCAAAAAGATCTCCTAAAAGAAAAATAGCAGCAGCAGAATCTTTAATAGTATCTAGCCAAGAAACAAATTTCTTTTCCCTAGGCAAACTTTCTGCAGCGCAGGGTGCTCCGAGATGATTGTCACTGGCAAAATAGATTTTTTTACCGTTTGTAAGGGGTATTTCCTGTTTCATAAAGCCTAAAGATAGTAAACAGCTAGTTATCTGAGGCAAACCATTCCGCAAACGAGCTGTCTGTTTCTTGAAGCCTCAAAGAGAACAAGGCAATGTTTTTTGGCAATCTGGCTTTAATTTTATCTGCAAAATCCAGCACCATATTTTCTGAGGTTGGTTGGTAGTTTGCTAAAATCACAGCGTGTCCTCTGTTAGTAAGCTCTTTTGCCAACTCTATGTGAGGGGTGTTTTTATTAAATACTGTGGCGTGGTCAAATACATCTACCACCTCTTCTTTGACAATTTTTTTTAAGTCTGAGAAGTCAATCACCATACCTAGTTTTACAGCCCCTTCTTCTTCTATAGGGCTTCCAATGACTGTCACAGACAGTTTATAGCTATGGCCGTGAACATTTCTGCATTTTCCGTCGTAGCCAAATAAGGCGTGGCCGGTTTCAAAACTAAACTGTTTGGTAATTCTAATTTTGCTCATGAGAAAAGTTTAAGTTGCAAAGGTATTCTTTTTGCAAAACCAATGCTTAATTGAACTACATTTATCTGTTCTTTTAAATATTGTAAGTGGCTGCATTGTACCGCGAAATGGACTTTGAACTAGATCCATTGTTCGAAACCATTATTTCAGATTTAATGACCCAAGACTACAGTGTTGTGGATCATTTTATAGACCCTAAAACGGTGTCTCTTTTGAGGAATTCTCTCTTGGCTCACTTTGAGGAGGATCGTTTTAAAAAAGCAGCCATTGGAAGTAAAACCAATGAAGTCATAGCGGCGGCTATCCGTGGAGATTATATCTTGTGGATAGATGAAAAGGTCCAGACCCAAGTAGAGACTTTGTTCTTTAAAAGATTAAATGATTTGGTGGCCTATTTGAATAGGACCTGTTTCCTAGGTATTCTTCAGACAGAATTTCATTACGCACTGTATCCTACAGGCACAGGATATAAAAGACATTTAGACAGCTTTCAAAACGACAACAAAAGAAAGCTCTCTATTGCTTTTTATTTGAATTCTGAAGATTGGTCGCAAACAGACGGAGGCGCATTAGCCCTTTATCTTGAAGGGGATCAAAGTGAGGAGCAGACCATACTTGTAAATCCTATTGCTGGTAGAATGGTTATTTTTGAAAGCCAAAAAATCCCTCACGAGGTATTAATAGCACATAGAGATAGGCTCAGTATTACCGGATGGCTTAAAACCAGTTAACTATTTTCGTTTAAATTTTTTGTTGTTTCTAAATTTATTGAAAAAATATATCACACCTACGACTAAAGCGAGGGCAGCGAACAGAAAGTTTTGATTCATGGTACTATTTTATAAATGATTTGAATGCAGCTTGTGCTTGTTCTGTTAAAGCGAGCGCTGCTGTTTCTGTAGCATTAGCATCTAATAGCTCAGCCCAATGATCGGTCCCTTGCCAAGCCGTTTTTTTTATTTGATGAAGGGCTTCTTTACTGTATTGGGTCAGGGCCAAAACCCATGTATTTGTCTCCGCAGTTAAACTCTCTTGGGTTTTGGAAATTTTGTTGAATAAGCCGTTTTCTAATCCCCACTGTGGGCTTTTCCACAGGCTTGGTTCAAGGCTTAAATCGGTGAATTTGCTTATGCCTACTTTTCTAATCACAGCAGGCGCAATCACTAAAGGGCCAATGTCAATGGATAATTCAGAAAGCCTTAGACCGCTATTTGGACCAGCAATCACATAGTCGCTCGCCGCTATTATTCCAAGGCCACCTCCAACAGCTTTCCCCTGAACTTTGGTTGCGATTATTTTGTTAGACGTCTTCATTTCAAGGATTAAACGGCCAAATCCTTTGAAAAATTCCGCAGCATTTTTCAGGTCTTTTAATGCAGACAAATGCGCTATGGATGCACCTGCACAAAAGGCTTTTTCTCCTCCAGATTGTAGTAGGATTAATTTAACCCCTGAATGCGAATTAAGATTTTTTATGCTGCCAGCCATTTCCGCTAACATTTCTGGATCACAAGCATTACTCGCCGGGTGTTGGAAAGTAATGGTGGCAATAGCATTTTCTATATGAGTGTGAACAGTCCCTTTCATAATTGTTTTAAATGTAGGTGTTTTGTTTTAGGGGTAAAAATTTTCTTCGAAATTTCCAGATTAAGGCAAGCCCCCTTGCGACCATCCAACAACCAAAGGCAACCCATATTCCTGTGAGTCCCCAATTCATTTTATTACTCCAGAAAACCAAGGGTACAAAGACCCCAAAAGAAGTGAGTAACAATACATTTCTCAAAAATTTCATTTCCCCCAAGCCTTTAAACATTCCGTCTAAAACAAAAGCAACACCATTGGTGGGTAAGCAGATTAACAAAATAAAAAAGACCCCTTCAAAAGCCAGTAAAGTGCCTTCGTTTTCCGAAAACAGCCCCCCTATATTTCTGTAAAATATTGTTCCAATCACCAATAAAATACTTCCCATCACGAAACCAAAAAAAGCTACTTTTTTACCTAATTCCCAGAGCTGGGTATAATTTTTAGCCCCTAATAATTTACCGCCTATACTATTTCCTGCGGTCCCATATCCCTCTATAAAAAAGGCAGAAAACAACCACAGATTGAGCAAAATAGTATGGGCGCCAATATAAGTAGTTCCCATAGCAGTAGCCTCTCTTACAGATAAAATAAGGGCTGTATTTAAAGCCAAAGAGCGCACGAAAAGATTGGCGCTCATGCCAATAATATTTTTTAATTCTGGGTGTATGGGCCCTTTTACAATCAGCGGAAAATCAGTCTTTAAAAAGAGCAAGCTCAAGGCAAATACAGCCATTACTATTTGCGAAATTAGGCTGGCCCAAGCGGCCCCTTCTAAAAACATAGGTTCAATAAATCCCTCTATTCCATAAACTAAAATAAAGTCTAATCCAATATTTAAAAAAGCGCCAGTAAGCGCGACTAACATTGGCCATAAAGTATTTTGTAGCCCCCTAAAAACACCAAAAACACCAAAGGTGAAAAGGGTTAATGGAAACCCCCAAATTCTAATACTAAAATATTGCGTACACATTTCAAGCAAAGGGCCCGAGGCGTTCATTAGTTTAAATATCTCTGTTTTAAAAGCCAAGCTTGTAACGAGCACCAAAATACTTATAGAAACATTCACATACATGGCCTGCATGGGCAGTGCTTTAATCCCGTCTAAATTGTCCTTACCCAAATATTGAGAAACCAAAGCAGAAATGGCACTTTGGGTTTGCCCCAATACCCAAACCAACATGGATAAAAATGAGCCTACTATTCCAGCAGCAGCCAATGCTTGAGCACCTTGAATAGGTATATTTCCAACAATAGCGGTATCTGTTAAAGATAGAAAGGGTTCTGCCACACCAGCAATGGTAGCGGGAATGGCCAAGCGATGAATTCTTTTAAGCGGATTTTCTGTAGCACTCATTATTTTAATTAGTATATAATGGGCAGTTCAAAACAATGAAAAGGGGCTTTACTCTTAATAGGGAAATAAATATCTCCTAATTTAGAGTAGCCTCTTTTGGTGTAGAAAGCCACATTTTTTTCATTTAAACTAAAGGTGTCTAGGCGTACAGAAATAAAACCTTCTTTTTTAGCTTTATTTTCTGCAAAATCCATGAGTTTCTTGGCGTATCCTTTGCCTTGGGCAATTGGGTGCACACAAAGTCTATGGATATACATGTTTTTCCCTGTAGCACACATCCATTGAACGGGTTCGTAAACAAGGTCCTTAAAATCACTTATCACAACCGCTCCTAACACATTTCCTTCTTGTTCAAAAACATATAATTCTTCTCGATCTAGGTCTTTCTGAAATGCCTCTAGACTCGGATAATGCTCATTCCATTGAAATATACCATTTGCTGTCATATGTCTCGCACATGATTGGGTGATTTCTAAAATGAACGGCAGGTCTTTTGCTTTGGCTGGTCTAATCATATAAACTTATCTGTCAGTTCTTATGAGCACCGACGTATTATTAATCACAAATTTATAGTATATTCATGGTAGTTTAATACCTAATTCTAAATATACCTAACATCTCTTTATGAATCATATTCTCGTTCCCATAGGAAGTAGTCCAGACATTCACGAAACCCTTCAATACGCGGTAGATTTTGCGGCGCCTTTACACTCAAAAATATTTGTAATGGAAGTGTATAATGCACCATCTGCACCAGGAACACTGATGAATGTGTCTGAAAAAGTGGCACAGCAGAATAAAGCACATTTACTAGAAGTTATTGGTAAAGTAGATCCCAAGGGCTTAGAAATTAAAATAGTCACTTACAACGGAAGTGTGGTAGAAGGGGTTAAAGCCATTGACAAGGAGCTTGGTATAGATCTAATTATCATGGCGCCTAGACAAAACGATATTCAGGATATTTATTATTTAGGCCCTACTTCTGGAAGCATTATTAAACGCACCAATATTCCGACCCTAATTGTGCCCAAAAAAGCGGTATTTAAACCCTTTAAAAATGTATTAACTGCTTTTAAATCTGGCATTCTTAAAACAAATAGAATTTTATCCCCACTTTTGGAGATTCAGAAAAACCACCAATCTAAGGTGTCTCTTTTGCTGGTTAAAACACCAGGATATACGGAGGAAGATTTAAAAATAAACACCGCATTAATGGATATGAGTAGTCAGGTTAATATGACCCAAAACGCCACAACTTATTTAGGTGTATTAGAGCATTTTAGAGACCAAAAACCAGATCTTTTGTGTGTTTTTAGAAGAAAAAGAGGGTTTTTTGTCAATTTATTGGAAAAAAGCACCATTTTGAAATCTGAATTTCACGTGTCTATTCCTGTATTAGTATTAAGCGTGAAAAAGGACTGATTATTTTGCGCAAATTAAAGGTTTGAGATTATAAAAAAAAGTGGTTTCTTTGCCTCGCTTTGGGGGATTAGCTCAGTTGGCTAGAGCGCTTGCCTGGCAGGCAAGAGGTCAGCGGTTCGAATCCGCTATTCTCCACTAAATAAGCATCGGCTTTAGCCTTAAAAAGTAAACCTTCACAGCAATGTGAGGGTTTTTTTGTGCCGCTTAAGCGCCGGATAAGTTATCCGAATTGGCTCAGTTAGTAATAGATGCTTGTGAAAATTCTATAGGCAAGATATATTCCAGACACAGTCCATATCCACCATCTATTTTTCATATACCATTCCATATATCGTTTTTTTAGTGCTTTATTAAAGATAAGATTTTTAAGTCCTCCATTTTAAGGCATTGAAATATATTGTCAAAGTTCGTTTTTTTTCACTAATTTAATATCAAAATATATTCATATTAAGTTGCGCAAAGCCATTGTAAATACCTTTAATGTTGTATTCTCTGATAAGTCAAGGGGGCTAATAGAGAAAATAACCTTGTGGCTCTCTATAGCGGGATTTATTGTTCATCTGTTATTGATTTATCTGAACAATTTAAACGTGTTAAATATAGCGGTAGACTACAAGCTGTTATCTAATCCAATTTCAGCGATATACACGCCTTTTACCTTTATTTTAATATATGAAATATATCTTTTGGTACTTTATCTACCAAGATCTTTTACTACTTCATTGTCTAAGCAATTTGAAATAATATCCCTCATATTAATTAGAAGAATTTTTGGAGACATCCCAAAAGTGAATTTAGAAGCAGATTGGATTTCGACCCAAGTAAACCTTAATTTAATCTATGATTTATTAGGCGTTTTAATGCTGTATTTTTTAATCTACCTCTTTAATAAAGACAGGGAAGGAATTATAATCAAACCAATGAGTGAAAAAATTGAAAGATTTGTGGTTTCTAAAAAAGCCATTAGTTTGGTTTTATTGTTCTGCTTATTATTAATGTCCGGCTACAGTTTTTTTAATTGGTTGTTTCATATAACCAACAGCCTAATACCTGTAAACATAAACACTATATTTTACAACGACTTCTTTGAGCTTCTAATCTTGGCAGACGTTTTTATTTTATTAATTTCTTTTCAATACACTGAGAAATACACCCAAATTATTAGAAATACCGGCTTTATTATATGTACCATTTTAATGAGACTTTCTTTTGGAACGGTAGGCTTAACAAATGTGTTATTAATTATATCTAGTGTTGTTTTTGGACTAATAATTCTTAAAATATTTAATTTATCAGAAAGAATCACTTTATAATTTATTTTAAACATTTTTTCTTAAATTAATAAAAAATTAATTCCTATGAAATTTTTAGAAAAATATTACCCGATAATATTGGCTTTTTTAAGTTTTCTTTATTCCATTTTTTTGTGGTTTTCTGGAAATGAATTAGAAGGTATTTATGTAGGGCTTTGGCCAGTTACTATTTTAGCTTTTTCTGTTGCTTTAAGACAAAGAAGAAGAGACGATAAATAAAAATTATGAAAAATCAATTAATGTTCACCGTTGGTGTTGTAGTTTTTGTAGTCTATATTTTTTTCTATTTTAAGATTGTTTTAAAAAATCACAAAAAAGATAAAAGAAATTAACGACTGATTTAGTTTTGTGAATTCAAAGACAAATTCTTGAGTGTAGTCTTGATTTTAAGCCCTAAACTTCTTTCTCCACAAAAGGCGTTTCTATATTAAAGAGCTCTTGAAGTATGCCAACAAGCACTTCTTTGAACGCATTGCAAGTATCTTCTGCTACAATGTTTTTGTTTGAGGGCTTAAGCGTGTCTTCAAAGAACATATAGCCATCCTGGGTGTTTTTAAAACTATAGATACCTGTTTTAACAGGAGTGTTTCCATGATTTTGGGAATATAAAAGTGCGTAGGAGAGTAGCTGAAGGACTTTGGCTCTCTCTGGGCTATTGTTTAAACCGTCCCAGTCCTTGAGTTTTAAATCAGTGGGTTTAACCGCACCCGTTTTAAAATCAATAATATGGGTCACACCATTTCTTTTGTCTACCCGGTCTAAACTACCTTTGAATAAAACACTTTCAGAAACACCTGGAATTTGGAGGGTCATTTGGTATTCTTTCTCGAGGCTTTCTATATAAATTGGTTCTTTTTTAGCGCATTCTTGATCGTATTCTAAGAAATCTTTTAGGTATTGAAGCAATACAGAAAAAGCGATGAGGTTTTTTCCTTTGAGCGATTTTGTGGGACTGTGGTGTTTTTCAAAAAAGTGCGTCAGGATATGGGGTAGTTGCTGATTAAATTCTTTAAAGTGGTTTTCAGTCAATACTTGACCAATAGCAGGAGTGTAAAGTGCTTGTAAACTGTCGTGAACTATAGTTCCAAAAGTGTTATAAGCGATTAGTTCCTCCAGGATTTCAGGATCTTTTAGCTTTAAAACATAGCGTTTATAAAAATCTATAGGGTTCCTTATATAGGTATTTAAAGCAGAGGGAGAAAACCCACTTTTTGCTTTTTGCAGCAATTGATCAATAACGCTTTGGTCTTTTTTAATCTCTATTAGTGGAGGAGTAACAGCATCTAAAATAGGCATGGCTAATTGGCCATTCACCTGTACTTTGGCTATCCCTTGTGTTTTTAATTGATGTACAAACCTACTGGGCTCTCCTCCTTCCAAAACATCTGTTGCTGTGTTGTACAGCAAGTATACGTTTTTTGCCCTTTGTAACAACCTGTAAAAGTGATAGGCGTATACCGCATCTTTTTCTTTAAAACTGGGCAGTCCAAATATCTTTTTTAGGGAAAGTGGTATGTATGAATTGGTGGATTTTCCTCCAGGAAGAATTCCTTCGTTTACATGAGAGATAATGACTGTTTCAAAATCCAGGTTTCTACTCTCCAACATACCCATTAATTGAAGTCCCTCTAAGGCGTCTCCACTAAAAGAAAGTCTTTTTTTAGAAAGGGTTTCTAAATATATTTTCTTTAAACCAGAAAGGTTGTCTATGAACGGAAAGGTAGTTAACTGGGTGCTAAGCCCATCAAAAATCTCACTAAAATAGTTTACTTCAGAGCTTATTTGAGGCTGTTTATTTTTTTCAGAAAAATCATTTAATACCCTAAGTAATTCTTGAAATCTACTGACAAAAGTAGCTGGCACATTCGCTTTATCCTTAAAAAGGAGGGATATGATTGTATGGCTTGTATTAAAAGCAGCATTTATATAATCTGTACTTAAACTTGAAATATTTTGCTTTTGGCAGTGGTAGATGAATGTGTTCACCGCATTGTATTGGTTTCCTTCCACTAAAAGTTTTATATAGGGATGGGTTAAAACATCCTGAACCTGTTTTATATGCCAACCATTTGAATAGTTGTTGGTGTGTAAATCAAATAAATGCGCCACTAACGTAGCCATAGGAACACCAGACAAGGGCGCTCCCATAGTGATATTAGCTTTTAGCCCGTTTGGGATAGCGTGTATGACAGGGTTTAATAATTCCTCATCTCCTAAAACAATAGCCGTATTTAAGACTTGCTCTTGAGAGAATTCATTTAAAATTTCACCGATCAATTGTGCCTGGGAAACACTCTTTGGGACACCATATATATTGACTTTTTTTTCTGTAGAGGTGTATCTATTAGAAACCCCCTCTGGCTTGCTTTCTTGAAAATAGGGCCAGTTTTTTAAGTGTTTTCTCATAAAATAGCCCGCTTCATGTAGGGGGTTTTCCAGAAAATATTGGTCTAAATCCCAAAAGATAGACCCTCTTTTTTCGGATAAGATATATTGTATAATGTCAGATTCAGACGTATTTAAGGCATTAAAACCAATGAAATAGAATGTTGTGGCGGGTAAGTCTATTAAAAATTGCGCAATATTTTCTTTTGCCTTTTTATACAATAAGCCTTGGTGCCCAATGCCTTGTGCCAACATTTTTTTGGTGAAACGCTCATACAGCTCCGGAAGGATTTCCCAAAACTTTAAATACGCTTTTACCATCTCTGTTTTATCTTCTTCCAGGGCCCAGTGAGATACTTCTTGTAAGTTTTGAATGTGGGTGTACAATTTTTTAGCGGTTACACCGTATCTATCAATTTCATTAAAATCTTGAAGTATGGTGGTCCCCCAACCTATAAAACTAGAAAAGGACTCTTTGTCTTTTATACCGGTCTCTAAATAACTCTCGTACAACAGGCAAAGAGAGGTTTCAGTGCTTGCAGGCTCAATGACGGCAAGCCGAGTAATAAATGCCTCTATACTTAAAAACTCAGGCGCAAAAATGGTTTTTGAATTGTTTTTTTTGAGATAGTTTGCCGCAAAAACCCCTGCTCTTTTACTTGGGAATATCCAAATAGTATTGGAAAAATCAGGATTTTCCTTAATTATTTTATCAGTGATTTTTTCGAGAAATGGGGTCATTTTAATAAGGGCTTACTTTATTTAAAAATATAAAAAGCGCCGTTAAAACGGCGCTTAATACAATATTTTATTTGGCATACATTAGTTTACCACAACCCCTACCCTTTTATTGCGTTTTCTAGTACAAAAGGAATGGTTTTTGCGCATAAGGTTATTTTTTAGATTCATAGGCTAAGATATTAAACAGCTTAAAACAAGCACAATAGCTGCAGTTTAACGACAATTTACGACCTTTAAACGACCCCAAGGTTTTTACCAACCTTTTCAAAGGCCTTAAGCGCCTGGTCTAGATCAGATTGATTGAGTGCCGCAGAGAGTTGTACCCTAATCCTTGCTTTTCCTTTGGGAACCACAGGATAAAAGAACCCAATCACATAAACCCCTTCTTTTAAAAGATCCAAAGCCATTTTCTGAGCCAAAGGCGCGTCGTAAAGCATGATAGGAACAATTGCAGAGTCACCATCCACAATGTCAAAGCCAAGGGCTTTAATCCCTTTTTTAAAATAATGTGTGTTGGCCTCTAGTTGGTCTCTAAAAGAAGTGTCTTTTTCTATAATGTCAAATACTTTAATAGAAGCACCCACAATAGCTGGAGCCAAAGAGTTTGAAAATAAATAGGGCCTTGATCTTTGGCGGAGCATTTCAATGATTTCTTTTTTACCTGTGGTGTATCCGCCCATGGCGCCACCAAGGGCCTTTCCAAGGGTTCCAGTAATAATATCTACCCTTCCCATTACGCCTTTAGCTTCTAGAGACCCCCTTCCGGTAGCTCCTAAAAAACCAGCAGCATGGCATTCGTCTACCATGACTAGCGCGTTGTACTGGTCTGCTAAATCACATATTTTGTCTAGTGGTGCCACTAAGCCGTCCATAGAAAAAACCCCATCAGTTACAATAATTTTAAATCTAGCACCGTCTTCTTGGGCTTGCTTTAATTGGGTTTCTAAGTCTGCCATATCACTATTGGCGTACCTATATCTTTTGGCTTTACAAAGCCGCACTCCGTCAATAATTGAGGCGTGGTTTAAAGCATCTGATATAATAGCATCTTCAGGTCCAAATAATGGCTCAAAGAGCCCTCCGTTTGCATCAAAAGCAGCAGCGTATAAAATGGTGTCTTCTGTTTGGTAAAAGGAAGCTATTTTTTGCTCTAATGTTTTATGAATATCTTGGGTGCCACAGATAAATCTTACAGAAGACATGCCAAATCCATGAGAATCTAGGGTGTCTTTGGCTGCCTTTATGACCTCAGGATGCGCAGAAAGTCCTAGGTAGTTGTTGGAACACAGGTTAATGACATGCGACCCATCCGTAAGTGATACATCTGATCCTTGTGGCCCGCTTATCACTCGTTCACTCTTAAATAAACCGTCTTTTTTTATTTGTTCTAGCTCTTCTGCTAGGAATGATCCTATTTCTTTATACATGACCGCTGTTTTATTTTCATACAAATATAGGCAGCACACGCGCACCGTCTACGTAGACTAAAATTTTATTTTCTACCTGGTAGCCCATCTCTTCCAAAAGTGCTCCATAACTTTTTATTTGAACCTGGTCTTCTTCTTTTTCAACACCTGTTTTATAATCAATTACCGTTACTTTATTTTCGTTAAAAACCAATCGATCTGGTCGTGCCACTGAGCCGTTTTGGGTAAAAATATCTTTTTCATTAAAGGCCTTAAGCCCTTTTTGATAATATTTTTCCAAGTGCTCGTGTGAGATTATGCCAACGGCTTGGGTTTTAAGCGATCCCAGATCTGCGCTGGGATAAGCTTTACTTGTTTTTTCAAGCGATTTTTCCAAGGGATGAATATCCAGTTGTTCTAATAAATAGTGAAGTTGCTGTCCCAAGTTTTGTGCTTGCAATACTTTCTCTGGAACAAAAGTATGCGGATGCATCAGCAGTGCATAACGCTCATGGGTGTTTTGTGTTAATTGAAAAAATATGGTTTTAGGATCGTTTTTGTGGGCTGCTGTTGTTTCTTCCGGCATCTTAAAGTGGCCAAAGGTGTAGCGCTGTTTTTCCGCAGACCACTCCCCTTGATCCATGAGGTAATCTATTAACAATCCGGAGTATTGGTTTTTATTCACTTTCCCATCTTTATTTAATGCCATCCCGCCAATGACAAAAAGTGCCTGTGATGCTCTTGTGAGGGCTACGTATAAAATATTGAGCGCGTCTAACACCAATCGCTGGTCTTCTTCTTCAATAATCTGCTTTGACAATGGGTTGTATTGTGCAATTTTGTCATTTTTAGCCAAGAGCAGGTATTCAAAACCATCAAAGTCTTCCTTTGGAACGGGAAGCCAAAAAGTAGGGTTCCGCTCTTCTTTTAAAGGCGTTTCTGCAAATGGAAAAATCACTACAGGGAATTCAAGTCCTTTGGCTTTATGAACGGTGAGTATTTGAATGGCATTTAATCCATCTGGCGCTGAAACACTCAATTGAGATTTTTTCTGTTCCCAGTATTGAAGCAATACGCTTGGGCCACCTCCTTCTTTTAAACTTACTTCTGACACTACATCTAAAAAGAATTGAAGGTAAGCGTCTTTTCCATTAGCCAATGAAAAAGAGCGGATGCCCATAAGGCAAAAATCATAGATCGATGCAGTATTTAAAGCTTCCGGATTAAACCCAAATTCGGATTTAAAAAAATCTGAAGCATTCCCCAAAGATTTTTTAATATACTCATGTACGGAGATTTTATTTTGTGTCTGAGCCAGATAGGCCAGTAGTGGGTATGCTTGGTAAGGGGTGGTTTCTTGGTAAACAAAGCGAATTAATTGAACCAGAAAACGCACCTTAGGGTGGTTGTCTAAAAGCAAAGATTCTGAAGAAATTACAGGAATTTGTTTTTCTATTAGGTACTGAGCAAGTAATACCCCGTGTTTTTTTTTGCGGGTTAAAAGACAAATATCTCCATAAGAAAAACCTTTGTCTAAGGAAGCATTTATGGCATCTAATACCTTTTCGCAATAGTGCGCTTCCTTGTCCGGATCATCATCTAGGAATTCTAGTGATACAAAACCACCACTTTCCTTTTGAGGCTTTTGGTGGCTCCCATCTCGGTATAATGACGCAAAATTTTCTCGTTCTAAATAGGCTGCGGTATAGTTAAAAAAGCGGTTGTTGAACTGCACTATTTCGAATAGACTCCTAAAATTATTAGGAAGGTTAATCACCTTTGGTTGAGCGGCAGGGAATGCTTTGTTTTCATAGAGGTCAATGAATTGCTCTGCGTTACCGCCACGCCATCTATAGATAGATTGCTTGGCGTCTCCCACTAAAAGCAAGGAGCCTCTTTGGCCTTTTTCATCTTCTGAAACCACGGCATTTTCCAGTAAGGGTTTTAGGTTGTCCCACTGCAGCGAGGAAGTATCTTGAAATTCATCTATAAAAAAATGGCTGTACTGCTCTCCCATTCTTTCATAAATAAAAGGAACAGATTGGTTTTTTATAGCGCCTTGTATTTTTTTATTGAATTCGGATATGGGTAATATTTCTTGATTTTCACAATAGCTTTTTACTTGGTATTGCAAGGCATTTATAAGCCTCAAGGACAGCAAGTGCTTGTTGGCGTTACGGTAAAAATATTGAAGGCTTATGGCCAATAAAATAACCTTCATAAAACCACTCAATTGTGGCTGAATGCTCATGATAGTGTCCTGAGCTTCCACAGGGGTTTTTCCGGTGTATAATTTGGTGTCTTCGAATTCTTGAATCCATTTGGCGGTGGTATCTGGAAGTGCACCGCTTATAATTTTATCTATAAATTTTGGCAAGGACTGTCTGCTAAAATCTGTGGGGATTAAACCACTTTCAGACAGCAGTGTTTTAATACTTTTTGCCGCCTCCATAAATACCTGTTCGCTTTGAGAAATTTTTGACTTAAGCGTTTTCTTTAGATTTTCAAAGTCTGATAATTTCTTGTTTGAAAGGTGTTCTAAGGGGGCTATATGTTGGTCTGAAAAAAGTAATTTACCTATGTTTTTTAAATCAAAACTCAGGTCCCAGCTCTTGTCTTCTGAAATTTTCTCTAGGGCGAACGCCACTAAAATATCGGTGAGTGCAGCGTCATTTCCGGCCCGATCAATCAGGGCGTTTACGCCCTCTGTGAGCACCAAGTCCGTGTCTAATTGCACCTCAAAATTTTGAGGAAGTTTTAGGTCTTTGGCAAAAGTTCTAATGAGACGGTGGTTGAATTTGTCAATAGTAGACACTTCAAAAAACGCATAATTATGCAAGAGTTGCATCAGGACTTTTTCGGACTTTTTTTGAAGCACCTCTCTAGAACAATCCAGTTCTTTAACTACATCTGAAAAAAGCGCTTCACTTTTTTTTGGACAGGGCGATAGAGAAAAATCAGCCAGACCAGTTAGAATCCTTTCCTTCATTTCGTTTACCGCTTTATTGGTAAACGTTAGGGCCAGGATGTGGCCAAAATTATTGTGGGCATTTGGTGCCAAAATAAGCTTTAAATACACTTTTGTAAGGGTGTAAGTTTTTCCAGACCCTGCAGATGCGTTGTAAATGAGAAAGTTGTCTTTCACCCTCTTTTTTAATGCAAAATACACATATTTGCTCCTTCTTATTCATTTTTAGGGTCTTTTTCAAAGACTTATTGTAAATTTGATATGCAATAAACTTAAAAAAAAATATTATGGCTTTTGAATTACCTCAATTAGATTATGCTCACGACGCATTAGAACCTCATGTAGACGCGCGTACTATGGAAATTCACCACGGTAAACACCACCAAGGATACACGAATAATTTAAACGCTGCTATTGCTGGTTCAGCAATGGAGGGCGCTTCTATTGAAACAATACTGGCAGATTTAGACCTCAATAATGGGGCGGTAAGAAACAATGGAGGTGGTTTTTATAACCACAACCTTTTTTGGAAGTCTATGGCGCCAAATGGCGGCGGCACTCCAAGTGGAGATTTAGCGGCTGCAATTGACGCTTCTTTTGGTTCTTTTGACGCTTTTAAAGAAACTTTCTCTAAAGCTGCAGCCACAAGATTTGGTTCTGGTTGGGCCTGGCTTTGTGTTCACAAAGGGGGTAAACTTGAAGTGTGTTCTACACCAAACCAAGACAATCCACTCATGCCAGGAATTGGCTGTGGTGGTTTTCCTATCTTAGGTTTAGATGTTTGGGAGCACGCCTATTACCTGAACTATCAAAACAGAAGACCGGATTATGTAAATGCATTTTTTAATGTGATTAACTGGTCAAACGCTACTGCTTTGTTCGAAGCGAATAAATAATACGCTAAAAGCCATTTCTGACTGTAATAGTCATGCAATAGGCATTAATAAAAAAGGCGCGGTTCTTAGAGAACCGCGCCTTTTTTATATAAGAAAAGGTAGTGCAAGCACCACCTTTTCTCTCCCAAATCTTACCATAAACTTAACCTACTTATGCCATGGTATGCTGCAAAAATACATTATTTATTTATGGATTCCATTAGATATGCTTATCTATTTTAGCAATAGCAGCAATAATTTTAAAAACCACTCATTTTTGTTTAAAGTATCAATTGATTTTTTGACAAATTCTTATCATTAAACATAACCTTATGAATATTTTATTCATCTAGTTTAAAAAAGGAATTATTTCTATGACAAAATAAAATGATCGCATAAAAAAGGCGGACAACTGTCCGCCTTTTTCCCCAAATCTTACCAAGAACGTAACCTAATTGTTTATGGTTTCATAAATGTAGCTGCTCTTAATGCTAAAAAAAATAAACTCGATGATCTACATGTTTTTTCGATGAACGGCACTTTTTTTTAACATTTGATGGTGTTTTAGCCCTTAATTTAATATTCTTGAGGCCTTTTAAAAGAACTTTCTTAATAGGCTCTCTCGTTTTTACCCTCAAAAAAGTTTACAAAAGCCCTATTCACCACCCTATTTCCTCCTGGAGTAGGATAGTCTCCGGTAAAATACCAGTCTCCTAAGTTTTCCGGACAGGCCAAATGAAGGTTTTCTATGGTTTGGTACACAATCTCTACCTCAGCTTTTATTTCTGGGCCAGTGAGTAGCTCCCCAATTTTTGCAGAGATTTCTTCCACAGTGAAAGGGGCGTAAAATTCTGTGACATAATTAACGACATCGGCGTCTTTAGACGCCAACTGAGACAGGCATTTTTTATAAATACCTTCTACTACATTCATAGTGTTGCGGTCTTTGTGGAGTGCCAGACCGGCTCTAAAAGCAATAAAGTCTTCTAGCTTAGCCATGTCTATTCCATAGCAATCCGGGTAGCGTATTTGTGGCGCAGAAGAGACCACTACTATTTTCTTAGGGCCTAAGCGGTCTAAAATTTTTAAAATACTTTTCTCCAAAGTGGTTCCCCTTACAATGGAGTCATCTATAATGACTAGGTTGTCTGTTGTTTTTACCGAGCCATAGGTCACGTCGTATACATGGGCAACAAGGTCATCTCTACCGGAGTCTTGTGTGATAAAGGTCCTGAGTTTGGCGTCCTTAATAGCCACTTTCTCTATACGGGGTCTTACTTCTAATATTTCGTGTAATTCTGCAGAAGTAATGTTTCTCCCAATGGCCAAAATTTGCGCCTCTTTTTCTCTGTTCATATGGTTTTGCGCTTCGCGGACCATACCGAAAAATGAGGTTTCTGCTGTATTGGGAATATAAGAGAATACGGTGTTTCTAATGTCTCCTTTTATACTGTCTAAAATTTGTGGGAAAAGGTATTTTCCAAGGGCTTTACGTTCCTGGTAAATTTCTTTATCGCTCCCTCTAGAGAAATAAATTCGTTCAAAGGAACAGGCTTTGCGTTCTAAAGGTTCTAGAATTTGTTTGATGTTCATCTCGCCATTCTTTTTTACGAGAATGGCGCTTCCAGGATCCAGTTCTTTTACCTGCTCAAAGGGCACGTTGAACACTGTTTGAATGGCAGGACGCTCTGAGGCTACCACAACCACCTCCTCGTCTGCGTAGTAATACGCAGGCCTAATCCCTGAAGGATCTCTGAGGACAAAAGCGTCTCCATGGCCTATTAAACCTGCCATGGCGTACCCTCCGTCAAAATTCTTACAGGCTTTTTTTAATATTTTGGCCACATTGAGGCGCTCTGCAATAATCGCTGAGGCTTCCATTTTGGTGTAGCCTTCTTTTTTAATTTGCTTGTATAATTTGGCTACGGCGTCGTCCAGGAAATGACCTATTTTTTCCATAACAGTCACTGTGTCTGCGTCTTCTTTAGGATGTTGCCCTAGGGTCACTAAATTCTCAAAAAGCTCTTTGGCATTGGTCATATTAAAGTTACCTGCCACAATGAGGTTTCTGTGCATCCAGTTGTTTTGTCTTAAAAAAGGATGTACACTTTCAATGGAGTTTTTTCCGAAAGTACCGTAACGTACGTGTCCTAAAAGCAATTCTCCAATATAAGGAACATGTTGTTTTTGTAAGGCTACGCTGTCTTGGTATTCCGGATTGGCCTGTAGCTCACTACTAATGCGTTGGTTAATCTGCGCAAAGATATCTTGTATGGGTTGTTGTTCCGCTGAGCGAACCCTACTCATATACCTTGAGCCGGCCGGCATATCTAATTTAATACTTGCAAAACCAGCACCGTCTTGGCCCCTGTTGTGCTGCTTCTCCATCATGAGGTACATTTTGTTTACCCCGTAAAAGGCGGTGCCGTATTTTTCTTTATAATACTCGAGAGGCTTTAGGAGCCTGATTAATGAAATTCCACATTCGTGTTTAATGGCGTCGCTCATAATAGATGCATCTGGGCCTTTTCAGGCGTAGTTATGTTAGGTACGAATTAAGCAAGGTCTATGTCGAACTGGGTTAAAGCAATGAATTGTTTTAACCTGTCTTTAAGTTCCTGAGGGTCTAAATCAATCAACCTTTCTGTTCCGAATTTCTCGACACAGAAAGAGGCAATATTTGATCCGTGAATTACGGCATTTTTCATGTTTTCAAAAGAAATATTTTCACTCTGTGCCAAATAGCCCACAAAGCCACCTGCAAATGAATCTCCTGCTCCAGTAGGGTCAAAGACTTCTTCTAAAGGAAGGGCAGGAGCAAAAAATACTTGCTTGTTGTGGAACAGTAAGGCGCCGTGCTCCCCTTTTTTAATCACGACATAAGCGGGTCCCATCTCATGAATTTTAGCGGCTGCTTTTACCAGCGAATATTCCCCACTCAATTGCCTGGCCTCTTCGTCATTTATGGTAATTACGTCTACTTTTTTTATGACCTCCATTAGCAGGTCTAGGGTGTGGTCCATCCAAAAATTCATGGTGTCTAGCACGATGAGTTTAGGTTTTTTAACCATTTGTTCAATCACGCTCAATTGCACACCTGGGTGCAAATTACCCAGTATCACAATTTCAGCGTCTTTATAGGCTTCAGGAACAACTGGTTTAAAATCTGCCAAGACATTCAACTCTGTGGCTAAAGTGTCTCTCACATTTAAATCATTGTGGTATTTGCCACTCCAGAAAAATGTTTTTCCGTTGGGCACAATTTCAAGGCCAGAAATATTTACATTTCGGTTTCTTAAAAGTTGTAAATGGGCGTCTGGAAAATCTGATCCAACTACAGAGACCACCGCAGCGTCTATTGTGGCAACATTTTTTGCAGCAAGCGCAATATAGGTGGCTGCACCGCCTAAAATCTTATCTGTTTTTCCAAATGGCGTTTCAATGGCGTCAAAAGCGACTGTTCCTACAACTAATAATTTACCCATTATTTAAATTTAAGTGCAAATATAAGGAACCTATACCTAGTGGTCTATGCAGTTTTTGGTTTTTTAATTCATTTTAAGTGGTTTTCACAAAACCACTGTCAATATACAAATCTTTTCCCTTAGATGCGGCTACTGCAAGCACGTCACAACGTTCGTTTTGAGGGTGGTTGTTGTGTCCTTTTATCCATTGAAAACGCACCTCATGCTTGGGGTATTCTTTTAAAAAAGCCTTCCATAGGTCCACATTTTTCTTGTCTTTAAAGTTTGTTTTCACCCACCTTTGAAGCCATTTTTTCTCTACAGCGTCTACCACATATTTAGAGTCTGTAAACACCAGCACTTTAAGCGGGGCTTTTTTAAGTTTTCTAAGGGCCTCTATGACCGCTAACAATTCCATTCTGTTGTTGGTGGTGTGGGTAAAGCCTTGGGAAAATTCTTTTTTATAAGGGGTGCCTACCCATTCCATGACAATTCCATAGCCTCCTGGACCAGGGTTTCCACTGGCTGCACCGTCAGTATAGACATGAACGTCTGCTTTATGCATCTAATAGTTTTTCTATTGTGGCGGGAAAATGTAAGGCTTCTAGAGCCTGTACTTTTTTGGCAATATCTTCTGGAGTATCTTGTTTATTTAGAGCTGTTTTGGCCTGAAAAATAACTCCCCCTTGGTCGTAGTGTTCGTTCACGTAGTGAATGGTAATTCCAGAGGCCGTTTCTCCGGCTTCCTTTACCGCCCTGTGCACATGCATTCCATACATTCCTTTCCCCCCAAATTTAGGTAGTAGGGCAGGGTGAATATTGACAATCTTATTGGGAAATGCTTGGACCAGTGTATCTGGAATTTTTAAAAGGAATCCCGCCAAGACAATCAGGTCAATAGAAAAACCATTTAGGGTGTTTAATAAGGTGTTTTCATTTAGAAACCCCGCTTTTGACAAGTAAATTAGCGGAATATCTAGGTTTTTACACTTTTCTATAACGCCAGCATTAGGGTTGTTTGTAATGACTAGTGAAATTCTCACTTCAGGCTTATTTGCAAAATAATGCGCAATATTTTGGACGTTAGAGCCGGCTCCAGAGGCCAATAGTGCAATGTTTTTCATTTTATTTATGCGTTTTCTTCCTTGAAAAGGGCCTGAAATAGGGGTAGTTATTGATTAAAGATTAAAAATACGATACATTTTGGACACAAATCGTGTTATTAATGCAAAGTTTTTTATTTTTGCAAACATATAAAATTTAAAAACCAAATTATTATGTCAGACATTGCATCAAGAGTAAAGGCCATTATCGTAGATAAGTTAGGCGTTGACGAAAACGAAGTTGTAACTGAAGCAAGTTTCACCAACGACCTTGGGGCCGATTCATTGGACACTGTTGAGTTAATTATGGAATTCGAAAAAGAATTTGATATTCAAATTCCGGATGACCAAGCAGAAAACATAGCCACTGTGGGTCAAGCCATCACTTATATCGAAGGAGCTAAGTAATTTCACGATATATTAAAACATTGTAAATTATCCATGTGGTTGTAAACTGCATGGATAATTTTTTTTAAATTACCTTTGTATTCTGTAATAAAACTAAAACAAATTACATGCAACTAAAGCGCGTAGTAGTTACTGGATTGGGTGCATTAACGCCCATAGGTAACAATGTAGCCTCCTACTGGGAAGGCCTAAAGTCAGGTAAAAGTGGCGCAGGCCCTATTACTCATTTTGACAATACCCATTTTAAAACCAAATTTGCTTGTGAACTCAAGGGCTACAATGCAGAAGATTTTTTTGATAGAAAAGAAGCAAGGAAGCTAGACAAGTTTGCCCAGTATGCGATGGTGGCTGCTGATGAGGCTATCGCCGATGCCGCTCTTCCATTAGACAGCATGGATAAATTCAGGATAGGAGTAATTTGGGGTGCTGGAATTGGCGGGCTAGAGACATTTCAAAACGAAGTCCTCAATTACGCTGCAGGCGACGGAACACCGAGGTTTAATCCTTTCTTTATTCCTAAGATGATCGCAGACATCGCTCCGGGAAATATTTCCATTAAGCATGGATTTATGGGACCTAATTACGCGACTGTTTCTGCTTGTGCTTCTTCTTCGAACGCCCTTATAGACGCGCTTAATTACATACGCTTAGGCCATTGTGATGTGATTGTATCTGGAGGAAGCGAGGCAGCTGTAACGATTGCTGGAATGGGTGGTTTTAACGCCATGCATGCCCTTTCTACTAGAAATGAAAGTCCAGAAACAGCTTCTAGGCCATTTGACGCCAATAGAGACGGTTTTGTTTTAGGAGAAGGCGCTGGCGCTTTAATCTTGGAAGAATACGAACACGCTGTCGCTAGGGGTGCTCAGATTTACTGTGAAGTAATGGGTGGTGGAATGACCTCAGACGCGCACCATATGACTGCACCACATCCGGAAGGAATAGGCGTGGTTCGTGTTATGGAAAACTGTTTAAAAGATGCAGGAATGACTCCTGACCAAGTAGACGCTATAAATACTCATGGGACTTCTACACCACTTGGAGATGTGGCAGAATTAAAAGCCATTAGCAAAGTGTTTGGAAGCCATGCAGCGAGTATTAATATTAACTCCACCAAATCTATGACAGGTCACTTGTTAGGTGCGGCTGGAGCCATAGAAGCTATTGCGTCTATTTTGGCTATGAAATACAGTTTGGTTCCTCCAACGATTAACCACACTACCGCAGATCCTAATATTGATCCAAGCCTAAATCTTACGCTGAATAAAGCGCAAGCCAGAGAAGTAAATGTAGCCATGAGTAATACCTTTGGTTTTGGTGGGCATAATGCCTGTGTACTGTTTAAAAAATTTAAAGCTTAATATGGGATTACGCCCCTATATATTCAATTCCCATTCCAAAGAGGATGGGAATTTTTTTACAGGGATGCGAAATATACTCGGTTTTAAACCCAAGAACTTATCTATTTATAAAAAAGCCTTTATTCACCGGTCTCTTCACTTGAAAGATCCCCAAGGAAACCCATTAAATTATGAACGCCTAGAGTTTTTAGGAGACGCTATGTTGGGGGCTATTATTTCTAAATATATCTACAACGAAGTCCCTGCAGCAGACGAGGGTTATCTCACAAAAATGCGTTCTAAGATTGTCAGTAGAGAACATTTAAATGAACTGGGTAAAGAACTTAATTTACTGTCATTTGTAGACAGCAAAGTGCATAAAGACCATTTTGGAGACAATGTTCACGGCAATGTTTTCGAGGCTTTGGTAGGGGCTATTTATTTAGACAGGGGCTATAAATACTGTGAAAACTTTATTTACCTTAAAATTATTGAACCCCATGTAGACCTAGCCAAACTTGAAGGCAAGGTAACCTCTTATAAAAGTCTATTGATAGAATGGTGTCAAAAAGAAAAAAAGACCTTTAATTTTCAAATTTTTGAAGACAGCGGGAATGATCCGATCAAGCATTTTTCTGTACGGCTGGCTATAAATAAAAAGGTTATTTCAAAAGGCCGTGGACCTTCCAAGAAAAAGGCAGAGGAGCAGGCGGCAAAAAGAGCCTTTTTTGCCCTTCAAGAAAAAATAGACGCTTAAAAAGGTGACTGCAAACGTTTTCGTAATTTTTTTAATCAGATTAGACATGCCAGTCTGCTTGTAGAAAAGGGAGATTATCTATATTTGTCTGTTTAGATTTTTAATATGACGGCACTCCATAAAATTTCAATGGATTTTTATGAGTCTGAATATGTACTCATAGCACTGCACACTTCATTGGATGATTTCGCAGTGGCTTATTGGTTGAACAAACATCTAAAGACAAAATTTAAAAGACATAAAAGAGACCTAGACCTCAATACAGATGCGACGTTTTCTGTGTTTGATTGGCATGACATAAGCTCAGATTCGTATTGGACACTTTTGTCTAACAAACACTTGAGTTTGCAACATCTAGCCACCCAAGATCTTTTTACTAATGCCGCCTTAGAAAAAAAGCAGTGCCTCATTCCAGAACACAAAGGGGTTGATTTTTTTCTAAAAATAGAAGAACAAGGATTTTTAAATATAAAAGAACTGGTCATTAAATTAAAGCAGTTGCCCGTGATAGTTACTGCATTTACTGTGGACCAAAGTCAATTAAAGTCAAAAAATAACTTAATTTTTTAATATGCCAAGCGCAAAAAAAACAAAAATAGTAGCCACTTTAGGCCCTGCAACCAGTACTAAGTCTGTCCTTAGGGATATGATTCTTGCGGGGGTAAATGTGTTTAGAATTAACTTTTCTCACGCAGATTATTCTGATGTGAGTGCCCGCATTAAAATGATCCGAGAACTCAATGATGAATTGGGTGTTTATACGTCTATTCTAGCAGACCTACAAGGCCCTAAACTTCGTGTAGGGGTTATGGAAGAGGGTATTGTAGTAGCCCCAGGAGATCAAGTGACTTTTGCTACAGGAGCGCCATTTGTTGGAACAGCCACTAGGGCTTATATGACTTATGACAGTTTTCCTCAGGACGTAAAAGTGGGCGAGAAAGTCTTGTTAGACGACGGTAAATTGCTATTTGAGGTAGTGAGTACCAACGGCAAAGATGAGGTGGTTACTAAAGTAGTTCAAGGGGGTCCTTTAAAATCTAAAAAAGGGGTAAACTTACCAAACACTAAAATTTCCCTTCCAGCATTAACGGAAAAGGATATAGAAGATGCCATTTTTGCCATAGGAGAGAAGGTAGATTGGATCGCTTTATCTTTTGTGCGTTTTAGCCAAGATTTAAAAGATTTACAGGAATTAATTGCCAAGCATACGGATTTGAAAATTCCGATAGTTTCTAAGATTGAAAAGCCTGAGGCCATTGATAACATTGACGAAATCATTGAATATACAGACGCCTTAATGGTGGCTAGAGGAGATTTAGGGGTAGAAATTCCTGCAGAGGAAGTACCACTCATTCAAAAGCAATTGGTCCTTAAAGCCAAACAGGCACGTAAGCCTATTATTATTGCTACTCAGATGATGGAGACTATGATAGACAGTCTTACGCCAACTAGAGCAGAGGTAAATGATGTAGCCAATTCCGTTATGGATGGTGCAGACGCAGTAATGCTTTCAGGAGAGACCTCTGTAGGACAATATCCTGTTCAAGTGATTGAAAAAATGAGCAGTATTCTTCGTGCAGTAGAGCATTCTGAACTCATTCGAGTGCCGTTAACGCCGCCAGTAAATTTAAGTAGGAGATATGTGACTAAGTCTGTTTGTTACCATGCGGCTATTATGGCCAATGAAATGAACACTGCTGCTATCTCAACACTTACAAACAGTGGTTATACTGCGTATCAGATTTCTGCTTGGAGACCGTCTGCACATATTTTAGTATTTACCTCTAACAAACGTATTTTAACACAGTTGAATTTGTTGTGGGGGGTTCAAGCTTTTTATTATGACAGCATGGTTTCTACCGACCAGACCATTTTAGATTTAAATGAAATGGCTAAAAAGGCCGGCTATGTTTCAGAAGGCGACACCATCATTAACTTAGCTTCTATGCCTATAAAGGAAAGAGGTATGGTCAATACCCTAAGGGTTTCTTCTATATAGTAATAGCCCTATTGAGTCATTAAAAAGTCCCTTGAATCATATTCAAGGGACTTTTTTTGTTAAGGGAGCAACAGGCAGCAGCTTTAGAAATCAATATTTAATTGAACACTCACAGGCGGTCCTTTAATTGCTTCTTTTTTTTCATTGTTGAGTTTTCCCATAGAGATCCCCAGCAAACGCACAGAATTACTCAATACCTCTTGATACAGTAATTCTGTAGCTGCTGCTGTAATCAAATCTTTGTCTGCTATAAAATAAGGCAGTGTTTTGGACCTAGTTTGGGTATTAAAGTCAGCATATTTTAGTTTTAAAGTGATTGTTTTTCCAGAAAGTTTACTGCGCCCCAATCTTTTAGAAAGTTCTTCTGCTAAAGCGATTATTTTACCTTCTAAAAACACTTCACTGCTTATGTTTTCACTAAAAGTTCGCTCTGCGCCAACAGACTTTTGAATTCGCTCTGGGCTTACTTCACTGTGATGAACACCTCTCACCGCACGGTAATAATAGCGCCCGTTTTTCCCAAAATGGGTCTCGAGATAGTCTTCTGATTTTAATTTTAAGTCTGCTCCGGTAAAAATGCCCAATCCATACATTTTATCTGCGGTCACTTTGCCAATCCCAAAGAATTTTCTAATGTCTAAATTTTCCAGAAAAGAAAGGACCTCTTCTGGAGGAATGGTCTTTTGTCCGTTGGGTTTATTAATGTCACTGGCAATTTTTGCTACAAATTTATTGATGGAGATTCCGGCAGAGGCATGTAGCCCAGTAAGCTTTAAAATCTCCTTTCTAATTTCAGAAGCAATAAGGCTTGCAGAGGGATTTCCTTTTTTATGGTGGGTGACATCTAAGTAAGCTTCATCTAGGGATAGGGGCTCAACCAGGTCTGTGTGTTGGTGAAAAATAGTGCTTATTTGTGCGGACACTTCTTTGTAGCGCTCAAACCTTGGGGGGACAAAGATAAGCTGGGGACACAGCCTAGAGGCTATTATTCCTGACATGGCAGAACGTACTCCAAATGCCCTAGCCTCATATGAAGCGGCTGCAACGACCCCTCTTTTGCCTCCGCCTCCAACGGCCAGTGGAACGCCCCTTAGCTCGGGTTGGTCCAGTTGTTCAACGGAAGCGAAGAAGGCGTCCATGTCTACATGTATAATTTTTCTAAACGGTGGCTCCAGAGACATTAAACTGCTTTTTTCAAAGATATAGATTCCAACAACATCTGCGAACAAAAGCGTATATTTACCTAATGGTTCAAATGGGAAAAACAGCAGTAGTACTTGGGGCTACAGGAGTAGTAGGAAAATTATTGGTCTTACAACTTTTACAAGATCACAGGTATGAACAAATACATATTATAGGGAGGAATCCTTTAGATTTTGATCATTATAAGATTAAGGAAACCCTTTATGCGGACCTTGAAAAAGGCCTTGAGGAGCACCCTATTAATGGAGATCATTTGTATTGTTGTTTGGGCAGTACAAAAGCCAAAACACCAAAGATAGAGGACTATAAAAAAGTAGATGTTGCATTACCTTTGTTGGCTTGCTCACAAGCCAAAGAGGCTCGTTTTGAAGCGGTAGTTGTGGTGTCTTCTTTAGGAGCAAATACCCATTCCAAGAATTTTTATAGCCAGATGAAGGGAGAAATGGAGGATGAAATAGAAGCATTGGATCTTCCAAAGATTCACTTTGTACAGCCCTCTATTATTTTGGGTGAAAGAAAAGAATTTCGCTTGGGAGAACGCATTGGAAAAGGACTTATGCGGGCCTTGTTTTTTATTTGGAAGGGACCTTTAAAAGAATACAAGCCCATTCAGGCAAAAGACATATCAAAAGCCATGATATGGTTGGCCAACACGCCTTATGAAGCGAGAAAAGTCACCTCATCTAAACTGATAGAAATAGCCAATTATTAATCATTTTTCAATCTTTTTAGCTCTATATAGCGCATTTTAAGCGTTTTTTTATTTAATTAATGCTTTTTTAGCTATTTGTCTTCTGTGTTTTATGAGCTTTAGATAGGCCCTTTTTTATACCACATTCCATGATTGAAATAGAACGTAAATTTTTAGTTAAAGACCATAGGTTTGAAAATGAAGCTGTGACTAGTAGAACTATTAAGCAGGGTTTTTTGTCTACAGATCCCAACAGAACAGTTCGTATTAGGGTAGAGGAGCACCTTGGATTTATAACCGTTAAAGGTATTTCTACAGATGGCGGTATTTCTAGATTTGAATGGGAAAACACTTTATCAAAAGAAGCTGCAGAAGCACTGTTTAAACTTTGTTTGCCAGGTACTATAGAAAAGACCAGATATGTGGTCCCAATAGGAACAATCCATTTTGAGGTAGATGTTTTTTATGGACGCAATCTAGGCCTTATAATAGCAGAGGTAGAATTGTCTGATCCCGATCAGGTTTTTGAAAAACCAGCTTGGTTGGGCGCAGAGGTTACAGGTGACAAGAAATATTACAATGCATCTCTAAGCCAATTTCCTTTTAAGGATTGGGGCGAATAGTTTTTTACTTTAAAAACTACCCTTGAATTGGGAGAGAAAACGAATGTCATTTTCACTGAGTAATCTAATGTCAGATATTTGGTGTAGTAATAAGGCAATTCTGTCTATCCCCATTCCAAAGGCAAAACCAGAATACTCTTCTGGATCAATCCCACAGTTTTTAAGTACATTAGGATCTACCATTCCACAGCCCATAATTTCTAGCCAACCGGTTCCTTTGGTCATTTTATAATCTGTTTCTGTCTCTAAACCCCAATAAACGTCAACCTCTGCACTGGGTTCAGTAAAAGGAAAGTAAGAGGGTCTGAGCCTAATTTTAGATTTGCCAAATAAGGATTCTGTAAAGTATTGTAAGGTTTGCTTTAAGTCTGCAAAAGAGACGTCTTTGTCTATATACAAGCCCTCTACCTGATGAAAGAAACAGTGGGATCTGGCAGAGATGGCTTCATTTCTAAAGACCCTTCCTGGAGAGATTGTTCTAATAGGAGGTTTATTGTTTTCCATATACCGTACCTGAACAGAAGAAGTGTGTGTTCTAAGGAGAATATCTGGATCTGTTTGAATGAAAAAGGTGTCCTGCATGTCTCTTGCTGGATGGTATTCGGGCAGGTTTAAGGCAGTGAAATTATGCCAATCATCTTCCATTTCTGGACCTTCAGACACATTAAATCCAATACGAGAAAAAATATCAATTATTTGATTCTTTACAATAGAAATTGGGTGTCTAGAACCTATTTCATGGGGGCTTCCAGGCCTGGTTAAGTCTCCGTACAGACCTGAGACAGTAGCTGTTTCCTCTATAGCTTCTTTAAGGGCACTGATCTTTTCTGTAGCAGCAATTTTTAATTCATTGAGCTTTTGACCAAACACTTTTTTTTCTTCGTTTGGAACAGATTTGAAGGCTGTAAAAAGGTCTGCCAAGACCCCTTTTTTCCCCAAGAACTCTATTCTAAATGCTTCAATAGCCCCTGGATCTTTTGATTCAAACGCTTTTACCCTTTCTATGTATTTTTCTAATTGGTCTATCATGTACTATTTCTTCAGGCTTTTTAGGCGCTTAAGATTAAGGGACAAATTTAAGATTTTCTAGCCAATCAAATGGGTTTTATTTTTGAAAACCCTTGTGGTATTCAAGACAATAAAAAAAATAGCCATCGCAAAGCGATGGCTATTAATACAACACGCAGTTTTTTTGTTTAATCTAAATGGTATATTTCCATGATGTTCTTTAAAATTCCCTCAAAGTCTATTTTGAGGTCTATGAGCTTTCCTGTATGAACGTCAAATACCCATCCGTGTACTTTTAAACCTCTATCTCTAGCTGCTTTTTGTACTGCAGCTGTCTTGATCAAGTTAACGCACTGCTCCTGTACATTGAGTTCTACCAAACGATCGTATCGCTTGTCTTCATCTGTTATAGCTTCTAGTTCATTTCTGTGAATTCTGTACACATCTCTTATATTTCTGAGCCATGGATTTAAAATTCCCAGGTCTGCAGATTGCATGGCTGCTTTGACCCCGCCACAAGCATAATGGCCACAAACCACTACGTGGTTTACTTTTAAATGGTCTACAGCGTAATTGACAACAGACATGACGTTGAGGTCAATACTAATCACCATATTGGCAATATTTCTGTGCACAAAAACTTCCCCTGGGCCTAAGCCCATAAGGTCTTCTGCAGTGACACGACTGTCTGAACAACCTATGTAGAGTAATTCTGGACTTTGTCCTTTACCCAATTCCTCAAAATAGCGCTCATCTGTGCTGAGTTTGTCTTTAATCCAAGCCTCATTATTTTTAAATACTTTATCTAGTTTCATAGGATGTGTTTTAGTTATGCCTTTTTGGGGCTTAGGTTAAAAAATGCAACAAAACTCTGTGGGTTAGATACTGTTTCGCTTTCTGAAACCAATGTAATATCTATATTTCTCAGAACAGCTTTTTCCGTAAAGTCTTCTAAGATTTCAATAATATCATAATCTAGGAAACGGGTCTTCCTAACGTCTAATTCTAGGTGGCTGTTTGGAGGCAGTTGGTCCAATTCTTTTAAAATGGCCCCTTTGTTAAAGAAGGTAACTTCTTCTGCCAAGGTCATTTTGATTTTATGTTTTCCATTGCTGTTGTCTTCAATGTGCAAAAAGTGAGAGTTTTGAAAACTTTTAACCAAAACAACCACAATACCTACGGCGAGGCCCAAAGCAATTCCAATGAGTAAATCTGTAAAAATAATACCCATTACAGTCACTATAAATGGTACAAATTGTTTCCATCCTAAAAGGTACATTTTTTTAAATAATGCGGGTTTTGCTAGCTTGTACCCTACGATGAATAATATGGAAGCCAATACAGATAGGGGGATCATATTGAGTAATTTAGGAATGATCATTACCGATATAAGCAATAAAAAGCCATGTAAAATTGCCGCTAATTTACTCTTACCACCAGATTGAATATTGGCAGAACTCCTTACAATGACCTGTGTTACAGGAAGCCCCCCAATAAGCCCAGAAAACATATTTCCAGCACCCTGAGCCAATAATTCACGATTGGTTGGGGTAACCCTTTTATCTGGATCTAATTTGTCAGTGGCCTCTACACACAGTAAGGTTTCTAAACTGGCTACTAAAGCAATAGTAAATGCCACTACCCAAATCTCTGGGTTTCCAATGCCAGAAAAATTAGGGCTTGTAAATTGAGCTTTAAATGAGGCCAAATCTTCTGGTACAGGTACTTGAACCAAATGACTGGCATTAATAGATAACGCCTGATTGTCTTTGGTTACAACAAAGTAAATAACACCAATGACTACCGCCACTAAAGGGCCTTGTATTAGGGTGAATATTTTTCCTTTTTTAGAGAGTATTTTATCCCAAAGAAGTAAAACGCCTAAACCTATTACAGCGACAATTGTTGGACCTGTCTGAATACCGTTTAAGGGTGCTAATATTTCAGAAAAAGTGTTTTGCCCGTCTATTTGCATGAAAGCAAAATCACCTTCTGGATCTGCGTCATAACCAAAGAAGTGTGGAATTTGCTTTAGGATGATAATGATTCCTATTCCAGTAAGCATTCCTTTAATCACAGAAGAAGGAAAGTAATACCCGATCACTCCAGCTTTTAATAAGCCAAAGACAATTTGAATGGCGCCACCGAGTACAACGGCTAATAAGAAATTCTCAAAGCCTCCTAGGGTGCCAATTGCTGTAAGTACTATGGCAGCTAGTCCAGCTGCTGGACCTGAAACGCCAATTTCTGAGCCGCTTAAGAATCCCACTAAGATTCCCCCTACAATTCCAGCGATAAGACCCGAAAAAAGTGGGGCTCCACTCGCCAGCGCAATACCCAAACAAAGTGGGAGCGCAACGAAGAATACGACAATACTCGCAGGTATGTCTTGTTTGATATTTTTAAACATAAGTTGTTGTTGTTTTATAATACATACCCCCATTTCCTTAATGGGATAGGGTGTAAAAAAAGTAAATAGTTTAGTTGTTATTGCGGAGGTATTATACAAGCTCTGGAGGGGGAAGCACAACTACATTTGCAGGGCTATTATAGGTTTTTTTCACTACTGAACTATGGGTCAATGAAGCAGCGGTTATTGTAGTAGGGTTAATCAATATATAATAGCAGATCCACTCTTTTTTATTTTCTTCTTTTTTTTCTTCTTGTTGTTGTTCTTCTTCCAGGGTTCCAGATATTGAGATTTGATCAGCTTCTTGAAAAATATAAACAGAAACAGCAGGCATAAGTGCACTTAAAAGCCATAAGAACAATGTTCCAACTACCCAAATTTTAATATTTTGTTTACACCACATTTCTACAAAGATGAAAAAAATAAAACAAAGTATTATTCTTTTAAGGGCCTAATTTGGTTTTGTAATAGCCAGCCAATTTGACCATCTGCAATTTGAATTTTATACCAATTTGAAAAACCTTCTAAAACTTGAACCTTAGTGCCTTGGTGTAATTCAAAGGCCTCAATACCGTTTGAATTTGGCTCAGAAAGTACTTTAGCTGTTTCAAAAACAATTGCTGGATTGTCTTTTTTGGATGCTTTTTCAACTAAGGAAGCATTTAGGTAAGCCAATCCACTCAATAGAACCATTAGAATAGAGGTGGTAAAGAAAAATCTTTTAGCCATAGAGGTATTGGCGAAATAGTACAATAAATAAAGTGTTACAGAAATACAGGCCAAAAGGATACAGAAAAACCCCCATTGATTTTCACTTTGGGACTTAATAAGTTTTAAATAGGCTTTTCCAATACCATTGACTTCTTTAGAAGGAATGGCATCTATGGTCATTTTTTGGGCAAACCCCAAGTTTTTAATCACTTCTTGGTCATTTGGGTTTAGCAGAAGAGATTTTTCAAAATAATAGATGCTTGACGCTATGTCATTTTGTTTGTAATACACATTCCCTAGGTTGTAATACAATTCTGCACTGTGGTAACCAGCAGCAATTATTTTTTCATAATAATCTATGGCTAGTTGAAAATTAGATTCGTTATAGGCTTGGGTAGCGGCATTAAAAAAAGCAGTTTCTTGGCTGTATTTATTTACAATTCCTTCATTTTTGACCTCCTGGTTTTTTTCGGTTGTGCCTTTTAATAAACTATTTTGTGTGTCATTTTGTGCTGCCACAGGAAACATAGTGACTAGGGTGAAAAGCCAAAAGAACACAAGCCAATTAGTGTGTGCTTTAAGTGTATGTCTAGAGGCATTTGATTTGTAATTAGGCTTCATAGAGGTGTTTTTTTTCATCGTGAACCATAATTTTACCATTATAACTGTGTATCTAATTGGCTTATTGCGCTTATTGCATTTAGATAGTCTGCTTCAATTTCAACGGCTGTAAAAGGGCTGTATCTTGCGGCTTCACAATGCTCTAATAATGTAATTAATAGGCCTGTGGTTTCTTTTGAAATAGATTTTTTGTTAAAAATATTATAGATATTTTCTTTGTTAAAATCTGCATTGTCTAATTTTAATTTTCCTTTTAGGTAGAGCTGTAATCCTTTTTCAAGGGCTACATAAAAAGCGTCTTTGTTTGCTTTTTTTCCTTTGGCTTCTGAGAGGAATTTTTTAGCCAATCGTTGTGATCTCTTGCTCAAAGCAGACGCTTGGTCCGTTTTTTTAGTTGTGATGAATCGGTGTGTTAATACCGTTAGTAGTAGTAAAGCGAAAGGGAGTATGTATAACAACCAAAAAGTTTTGCCGTTAAAGAATGCGCTTTGTACTAATGGAACTAGCGTTGTTTTTGTTTTAATAAACCCAAAGGCATTGTTTTCTGCTACGGCTTGTTTGGTTGCAGTAGTCACCGTATTATTTTCATTTTTGGGGTTTTCATTGTACGTAGGACCCTCAATAACATTAACAACTACTGGCGTAGCATCTAGGGTAATGTATTTTTCCAAAGAAGGATCAAAATAACTAAAAGCGACAGAAGGAATAGGGTATTTTCCTTTGTATGCAGGTACTACGGTATAGCTATTACTGATTTTACCTCGCATCCCTGATAAATTCGTTGTAATTTTCTCTTCAAATTCTGGTTCATATACTTCTAGTGCCGCTGGAAGTTTAAGTTCAGGCACTTTAAATAATTTTAAGTTTCCATTTCCATTCACTTCTACCACAGCCTGAAGAGATTCATTGGCATTCAATATGTTTTTAGAAGTTCTTACAAAAAAATCAAATTTTCCTACCGCCCCACTAAACGAAGCCGGTTTACCTGCTTCAGGCAAGGGTTTTACCTGTATGGTTCTATTCCCAGCTGTAACCGTTTTATTGGTTTGCGCATACAGTCTTCCCCCGAAGAAGTCCCTTCTGTTGGTGGGCACCTCTGCGGTGACATCTAAAGCCAAGGGTTCTAATTGAAGTTCTCCTGTTTTTTGAGGATACAATACCACCTTTTTAAGGGCTACATATTGCATAGGCTTTCCGTTGTATGTTCCAGATTGAAAGGTGTACTGAGTGACAGGAATGTCTTGGTTCCAAAAGTTATTAAAGGTGGGGTTGTCTATGGGTCTAAAGTTTGTCACACTGATATCTGCACCTACATATAGTTTGTAAATCACGGTGACCATCTCATTAAGGTAAGGATTGGTTTTAGAGACCTCTGCTACTAGATATAGGTTTTCATTGGCTACATCTTCTGCCGTCATGTCTTCACTTGGCTTTTTGACTGCATCTGTTACAGTCACTTTTCGAGCAGATGTTTTATAGCTAGTTCCGTCTATTTCTATTTGAGCTTGTGCAATGGTTAAATTTCCTTTTCTAGTGGGTGCAATGGTGTATGAAAAAGTTTTTGAAAAACTCCTTACACCGTTTACCCAAGATGAACTTATGGCTTGAGAAGGCCCCATGACTACCTTAAAACCTTCAAAAGATGGCGGGACAAAGTTGTCTCCATCTTTGTTCATTACAAAATCTACTCGAATGCGTTCGTTTATACCCATGCTGCTTTTACTCAGCACCATTTTAAAGCTTACAGGCTCTTGTTTTTCTCGCCATGAATCTCCTCCAAAGATGGTGGTTATACCTAGTAAAAGAAACAAATATGTTTTTGCAATTAAGGACATTACCAATCTTTTTTAGTTTTTACAGGAGCCCCTTTCACTTTTTTACCCTCCAGTTTTTCTTGAGATTTTTTCTCTGCGTTCTGCATGGCATCTAGCAAGTTTTGAATTTGTTGTGGGGAGAGCTGACTTTTGCGTTCCTCTGGTTTCCCTTGGTCTTCTTTGGGTTTTTGAGGGGTTTCTTTTTTATCTTCACCATCCCCTTTTTTCTGTTCTTCTTTTTCAGGGTCTTTTGGTGCGGAATCTTCGTCTTTTTTTTCACCGTCTCCTTTATCAGGATCGCCGTTTGGATCTTTTTTCTGATCCCCTTCCTGGTCTTTATTGTCTTTATTTTCTTGGTCTTCCTGGTCTTTTTTATCTTGGTCTTTTTGATCTTTATTGTCCTGGTCCTTATCTTGCTCTTGTTTTTCCTTTTTGAGCATTTCTTTGGCAATGGCTAAATTATACCGTGTCTCGTTGTCTGTTGGTTCATTTCTCAAGGCTTCTTTATAGGTTTCCACAGCTTTTTCATAGCTTTTATTTTTCATGAAAGTATTTCCTAAGTTGTGAAGCGCAGTGTGTTTTTCCTGCTTGTTTTTTCCTGCAATAACCGCTTTTTTTAATGGGGTTAAGGCTTCTTCAAAAGCCTCTTTTTGGTAGAGAGCACTTCCTAAATTATAGGCAGGTGTTGCGTCTTCAGGATTAATTCCAATCGCTGTTCTATAGGATTTTTCAGCAGCTACAAACGCATTATTGGATAAGGATTCATTTCCTTTATAAGTAAGGTTTTGTGCCTCTATGACCTTTTTAGTGTCTATAGGTTTTGCCGCCACTTCCTTCTTGTTTTCAAGGGGTGTCCCAGATAAATCTTGTTTGCCTTCCTGTGAATAGGCGCTTAATCCAAGAATTAAACATCCAAAGAGCCCTAATTTATTAAGCTGCTGTCTCATCTTCTTTTTCATTAAATAAATTTAATTTTGAAATCCACCCTGTTTTTCCTTCCCAAATAATTTGATCTAAAAAAAACATTAAAATGCCCAGGCCTAAAAACCATTGAAATTGGTCTTTGTAATCTGAGAATTGCTTTGCTTCAAAAGCCATTTTATCCATTTGATTTAACTGCTCTTTTATGATCGCTACTGCTGAAGCCGTATTTTCTCCATCTATATAGATGCCATTTCCCTCTGAGGCTATTTCAAACAATGTTTCTGTATTTCTTTTTGTGATAACAACTTCCCCTTCCGCATCTCTTTTCAGACTTTCTACAATGCCTTTTTTCTTGATTGGTATAGGGGCTCCTTTTTCTGTTCCAACACCAATAGTGAATATTTTAATCCCTGCTTCAGTCGCTTTTGATACTGCATTAACGGCTCCACCTTCTGAATGATCTTCTCCATCAGAGACTATAAAAAGCACCCTGTTTGTTTGAGCTGCATCGTTGTAATAAGTAGTAGCCAGTTCAATAGCATCTGAAATGGCAGTTCCTTGCGAAGAAAGCATGTCTGTATTCATCCCTTGAAGAAACATTTTTGCTGCGCCAAAATCTGTCGTGATAGGTAACTGGGGATATGCCTGAGCGGCATATGCAATTATTCCAATACGATCACTGGCCAGTTCATTGATTATCTCTGAAACCAGGCGCTTAGCTTTTTCCATTCTGTTGGGCGCAATGTCTTCTGCCAACATACTTTTGGAGACGTCTACAGCGAATACAATGTCTACTCCCTCTCTTTTTACGGTCTCTAGCTTTGTTCCAGCCTTTGGATTCACTAAGGCAATCACAATTGCCGCGACACCAAGAAGTTGTAAGGAAAATTTAAGGGGCGCTTTAAAGGCTGACTTTTTTGGGGCCAATCTATTTAGGAGAAGCCCATCTGAAAAACTCCTTTGGGTCTTTTTTTTCCAAAGCTGTACCCCCAAAAACACCAATAGCATTATGGGCAATAGCAGCAAGGCATAAAAATATATTTTCTGATCGAATTGAATCATGTTTTTTTTAAATAAAACTTTTAAACAGCGTATTTTTGAGTGCCCATTCTAACAGGAAAAAGACAAGTCCAGCAATTGCCCAGGGCCTGAATTTTTCTTCATAAGCATAGAATTTAAAAGTGGCTACTTCTGTTTTTTCTAAGCTATTAATTTCATTGTAAATAGCTTCTAATTTTTTGTTATCTGTTGCTCTAAAATATTTACCTCCTGTCAATGTGGCTATTTGCTCTAATAAAGCTTCATCTATTTGAACCTCTGCCATTCCGTACCTAAAACTCCCATCTGGGTTGTAAGCAATAGGGGAAAGTGCATTACCGTTAGTTCCAAGTCCAATGGTATAGGTTTTAATATCATATTCAACCGCTAATTCTGCTGCAGTGGCAGGTTCAATAAACCCCGCGTTATTTACACCATCTGTTAACAATATAATCACTTTACTCAATGCTTTACTGTCTTTTAACCTATTCACTGAGGTGGCTAAACCCATCCCAATAGCAGTTCCGTCAGTTAATGCTCCGTATTTAATCTCTTTTAATGCTTCTAAAACCAATCTTTTGTCTGAAGTAATAGGGGTCTTTGTGTAGCTTTCTCCTGCATAAACAACTAGTCCAATTCTGTCATTGGGCCGGTCTTTTATAAAATTAGACGCCACTTCTTTTAATGCAACCAATCTATTTGGACTTAAATCCTTTGCCAACATACTAGAAGACACATCTATGGCCATAACTATGTCTATTCCCTTTGTGGTTTCAGTTTTTGTGTTTTCTGAACTATTTTGAGGCCTAGCAAGGCCAATAATTAAAGCGCTTATTGACAATAATCTCAATATAAAAAGCATGGGTTTTAAGCGGTTGTAAATACTGTTGTTAAAACCTTTTGTACTAGGCATTTTAAGTGGCACTAGTGATTTTTTTTGCTTCAATAACTGCCATGCCACCAACAATGGAATGACTAATAAGAGCCATAAAAATTCTGGATTTGCAAAGGGATTTTGAAACATATTAAAAAGTTCTTTTAAGCTAATTATTTAGGATTTTGGGGCAAGGCTATTTTTTCAAAAGCAATACTTTCCATAATTTTTTGCGAAATCTGTTCCGCGTATTCATCTTTGTCAATCCATCGCATTCCAATAGACTGTACAAATCCTTTACCGCCAAAGTAGAGTAAAATATAGTCTTCTTTTGTAAGTGATTTGTCGCCATCTAAAGCAAAGTCTGCGGTTCCAAAAGTTTTAATCCCCTTGACACCTTCTTGAGCTTCGAAATTTTCCTGTTTTGTGATGATATTTTTAGCGCCTAAGGATTCAAGGTTTTTAAGTCCCTGTTCTGTTAGTGCGTTAAAATCGGGTGCTTTGTCAGAAACTAACATTTTTGTTTCTATATCCAAAAAAAGCACCCCTTTAGGATGTTTGTAGTAAAATTGCTGCACGGATTTCTCCCCTGAATTCAATACAACATCTAAAGAGCGTTCTAGTGCCTCTGGGGTTTCTATGACAATAGCAGGCACACCGTATTCGCTTTTTATCCAATCTTTTTCTAGTAGAATTTTGGTTGGGTTTCTAAGGGCCGTATCCCATAAGTTTTGAGGGCCGTAATAACCAACAGCAGCAAAGCACAGGGATAGTAAAATAGCAGCGGCTAGAACCACTTTTCTTTTTCTAGACTTATTTATTTCATTTGCTTTTTTTGCGGACTCACTTGCTGCAATTATAGCCAGCTCTTCTTCTGTAGGCGGTGCAATAGAAGCTTTTGTTTTTACAACAATTTGTTTCAATTTGCTTCTGTCTTGTTCTGCAGCCTTCATTTCTGGTGTAGATTTTGCAAATTTAACAAGATCGGCCGTTTGTAGAATCTGTTTGAACTGCGTAATTGTTTCTTGTTCAAGGGTAAGTGTTCCCGAATCCCTGAGCAGCTCCAACCGTTCAATGAGCTGGTCTGTAGTACTTTCTAATGCGGCAATATGTACCTCTTCTTCTAGGTAACCCCTAACAATATTAGTGAGTTCACTGTAATAAGCTTTGTATTCTTCTTTGATTAAATACTGAGAATTTTCTAGCTGGTCTAGGGCCAAAAGCGCTTTGTCATAGGGCGGGAGTTCCCGCTCTGCTGCGGCGCGTTTTTTCTTAAGCCTTCTCAAATAAGCAAAGATTAAGGCACCTAAACTCAATAAAATAAACAGCAATTGCCAGAACCATTCGTAAGTAGCTATTTTTTCTACGGAAGCCAAAGGTTTAATATCGTATAAATTTTGTTTGAGGGTGTCTACTGGAACGTCTAATACCTTAAGCTTTAAAGGCTTAGTGAAATAGGCTTGATTATTGACTAAAACCAGTTGCTTTGGAATAGTATATGATCCAGAGTCAAATTGTGTTAAAGCGTATTTTTTAAGTAGCTGTAATTTTCCTTGGTATTCAAGGGAGTCTACTTCTGAAGCGGAAACCAATTCTAATGGAGCGAATGATTGTGCTTCTGTAGGAAAATCCACCAAGTCTGTTGGGCCAATAGAAACAGCTATACTGAGCGTTATTTGTGCGCCAATTTTAATTTCAGTACTATCAATAACTGCAACAGGGTTGAAAAGGACTTTTTGTTCTTGAGAAAATGAGGTGCCGCAGCTCAAAATCAGCAGAAGTAAAAGTGTTTTTGTCACACTTTTAATTTTGGGTATAGTTTTAATATTGTTGAATGTCTGTGTCATATTATCTCCCCCTTTGTTTAAAGTAGCCCAATAATTTTTTCACATAACTCTCATCTACCCTACAGCTAATTTGCCCGCAACCAGATTTTCTAAAACTTTCTTCAAAGTATTCTTTACGTTCTCTTTGATAGTTTTCGTAGGCGTTTCTCACCTTTTTTGATTGGGTAGCAACTGTTTCAATTTTACCTGTTTCTGCATCTAAAATAGGAACAAAGCCAAGGTTTGGAATTTGTTCCTCTTTAGGATCATATATACGAATACCGGTAAGATCATGTTTTTTGCCTACAATCCTTAAACTTTGAAGGTATTCTTCTGAAATAAAATCAGAAAGCACAAAAACAATGGCCTTTTTCTTGAGTACATTCCCAAGGTATTTTAATGCAAAGGATAAATCTGTTTTTTGACTTTTTGGTTTAAACTCTAAAAGTTCTCTAATAATTCTAAGAATATGGCTTTTCCCTTTCTTAGGAGGAATAAATAACTCTATTTGATCTGTAAAAAGTAATACCCCTACTTTGTCATTATTCTGCAAAGCAGAAAAAGCAAGGGTCGCAGTAATTTCTATTAATAGGTCTTTCTTAAAAGCGGTGGTTGTTCCAAACAAACCAGACCCACTAACATCTACAACCATCATTAAGGTGAGCTCTCTTTCCTCTTCAAAAACTTTAATATAAGGCTCGTTTTGTCTTGCAGTCACATTCCAATCTATGGCCCTAACATCGTCTCCAAATTGGTATTGGCGAACTTCTGAAAAAGTCATACCACGGCCTTTAAAAGTAGAGTGGTACTCTCCGCCAAAAATATGGTCAGAAAGCCTTCTGGTCTTTATCTCTATTTTCCTTACTTTTTTTAAAAGGTCTTTAGTTTCCATAAATGAATTGAAATAGTATTTGGAATATTAAGCGTTATTTTCCAATACTTTATGGCACTTCTATTTCGTTTACAATGGTATTGATTAAATCTTCTGAGGTTACATTTTCTGCTTCTGCCTCATAAGTAATTCCAATTCTATGCCTTAATACGTCGTGAACTACAGCCCTAACATCTTCTGGTATCACATACCCCCTTCTTTTAATAAAGGCATAGCACTTTGCTGCCATAGCCAGGTTAATACTTCCCCTTGGAGATGCACCAAAACTAATTAATGGCTTGAGACTTTCTAAATTGTATTTTTCAGGAAAACGGGTGGCAAAAATAAGATCTAATATATACTTCTCAATTTTCTCATCCATATATACTTCACGAACAGCTGCTTGAGCAGATAATATCTGTTTTACTGTTACGACAGGATTTACTTTTTCGTAGGCCTGACTCATGGCTTGCCTCATGACCAATTGCTCCTCAGACATCTTGGGGTAAGTAATCACAGTTTTTAGCATAAATCGATCTACTTGCGCTTCTGGAAGGGGGTAAGTACCCTCTTGTTCTACAGGGTTTTGTGTGGCCAAAACCAAGAAAGGCTTGTCTAAGATAAAGGTTTCATCTCCAATAGTAACTTGTTTTTCTTGCATGGCTTCTAGCAAGGCAGATTGCACTTTAGCAGGGGCTCTATTAATTTCATCTGCCAAAACAAAATTGGCAAAAATTGGACCTTTCTTAATAGAAAAATCATTTTCTTTCATGTTGAAAATCATGGTACCAACAACGTCAGCAGGAAGTAAATCTGGTGTGAATTGAATTCTACTAAAACTTCCCTTCACTGCTTTTGCCAAAGTATTTATAGCCAAAGTTTTAGCCAAACCAGGGACTCCCTCTAACAAAATATGTCCTTGACCTAATAAGCCAATCAGCAGCCTTTCTACCATGTGCTTTTGACCTACAATTACTTTGTTCATTTCAAATTGTAACGCGTCTATAAAACCACTCTCATTGACTATTTTTTCATTAATAGCCGCCATGTCTATCGAACTCTTTTCTTCCATAGTGTTTAGATAATTTACTGTGTTTGTATCTGCAATTTAATTACAGCGTTGCAATTAAAAAATTTATTCACAGACCTCTTGTTAATACAGCGTTAAAAAATGACTAAACCCCATATTTTTATGAAGTTTTTAAGGAATTTATGCCTAATTTCAATCTTTGTTTTACCTCAAAGGATAAAGCAATGGAATAAAAACCCAGGATTAAAATTAATTAAACATGACAACATCACTGAATTCTCCTGAATATTCTCAGATCATTGTAGGTACTATGAATTGGGGTAGCTGGGGTGCATCTCTATCTACAAAGGAAGTTTCAACTCGCATAGAAGCCGCTTTTAAATTGGGACTGACTACTTTTGACCATGCAGATATATACGGGGATTACACCACAGAAACTGCCTTTGGAACGGGTTTTAAAGCAAGTGGACTTTCAAGAGAATCTGTACAGTTTATTAGTAAATGTGGTATTGCGCTTGCCAATAAATCAAGAGGCACGGTGACCAATCACTATAATTATACCTATCAGTATATTTTGAACAGTGTCCAACGCTCCTTGGAAGAATTACAAACAGATTATTTAGATCTTTTATTACTTCACAGACCCAGTCCTTTAATGGATCCAATTGAAATTCAACAGGCGATTCAAACACTTTTAGATAAAGGCTATATTAAGTCTTTTGGGCTGTCTAATTTCACTCCTTCTCAGACCACTATAATACAACAGAAACTTAAGGTTAGCGCGAATCAAATGGAAATTTCACTCAAGGCCAGTGATCCATTTTTTAATGGCGCATTAGACCATTGTCTAATGCATCAGATTACGCCTATGGCCTGGGCGCCTTTGGGAGGAATTTTATCAAATAAATCCCTTCCATTAGCTTTGGAAAAAGCTTTTGAGGAAATGGAAAAAAAATATGCGCTTACTAGAGACGCTATTTTGTTGGCTTGGCTATTGAAACACCCAGCAGCAATACATCCGGTGATTGGAACTACAAAGGTTGAACGCTATAAAAATGCACTTAGTGCCATGAATATAGATTTTGAGATAGAAGATTGGTTTTATCTTTTAGCTGCCTTTAGAGGGCATGATATTCCTTAAAAAAAATATAAGGGTGCAGGAAAAAACATGTGGGTAAAGAGGAAACATATGGGTAAAGAGAAACCATATGGGTGCAGGGAAAAACACATAAGCACACAAATAAAACAGCAATAAAATAGCAAAAACAACAGATGAGTACAGAAAAGAAAACAGCTCTGATTACAGGCGCGAGTAGTGGAATTGGAAAAGCGACTGCAGTACATTTAGCAGAAATGGGTTACCAGCTTGTTTTATGTGGGAGGAACGCGGTACGCTTGAATGAAGTAGCCCTAGATTTAGCCAAAAAGACCCTTGTTCAAACGCTTTTATTTGACGTAGTAAATAAAACAGCTGTATTAGATGCCATTGCCTCTTTGAAGGAGCCATTTAATGAGATAGATGTCTTGGTAAATAATGCAGGTAATGCCCATGGTTTAGATTTATTCCAAGACGCTTCACTAGAGGATTGGGATGCCATGTTAGATATTAATGTTAAAGGATTGCTCTATGTGACAAAAGCAATTTTGCCAGGTATGCTCACGAGAAAAAAAGGCCATATTATTCATATTGGATCTACTGCAGGAAAAGAAGTTTATCCCAAAGGCAATGTTTATTGTGCTTCTAAACACGCTGTAGACGCCATTAATAATGCCATGAGGATAGACTTGAACGGAACAGGCATAAAAGTGGGTGCCATACATCCGGGACTTGTAGAAACTTCCTTTAGTGAAGTTCGTTTTAAAGGAGACCAAGACAGGGCCGCTCAGGTGTATAAAGGCTTTGCTCCATTACAGGCCAGTGATATTGCAGATGTTATAGGGTTTGTAATTTCAAGACCCTACCATGTGAATATAGCAGATTTAATTGTTATGCCTACTGCTCAGGCAAACAGCACTACGCTCTTTAAAGTGAATTAATGAAGAAATAATTCAACAATGATCAACAAACGTCTTTTGGTTAAAAGCCTACTTTCCCATAATGGGGAGAACAGTTTTTATGACAAAAAGCGGTGTATTAACATTGGCTCAAAAGAGGGTAAAGCCAAGTTTTTAAAGCATGTCTGTGCTCTGGCCAATAGCAATCCAAAAAACAGGTCTTTTATTGTTATTGGTGTTTCAGATGCAGAGAATCTCATTGTTGGTGTTGACTTTTTTGACGATTCAAAAATTCAAAACTTGGTCAATGCATACCTTAATAATGCGCCTGTTATTTCTTATGAAAACATCCATTTTCCAGATTTAGAAGCAGGAAAGGTTATTGGTTTAGTCACTATTGGCTCTTCTGGAAAAGTATGCAGCTTGAGAAAAAACATTTGGAAATATTACGGAGGCACTGTTTTTATAAGAGAAGGCAGTATTAGCTTACCAAAAGACACCGGCGTTAATTTATTAGACTTCAATGCAGCAGCTGTAGCTGCTATAGAATTAAGTGCTCAAAATAACATTAAACTAACCCTAGATGGGGTCATAGATTTTATTAACAACAGGCACAAAGACCTCAAATGTCATTACAGGGTTTTTAAGGATCAGTTTGTGGTTTGTTGGGCAGGAATTTCAAAAAAACAAAAGGGGAACACTTATTTTTCTAGGGTAGACATTGAATTAATTACGGAACAAGTAAAACTTTTCTATTCAGATTTAGATGAGGTGATGATTGATTTTGACAATAATTCATTTACCATTGTGGAATATGTCAGTTTGGGATTGGGCACAGATATAATGCATTATCCGCTTGAGAAAACTCAAATAATTTTCGAAGACAATGGCACCTATAGCATAGATACAGTATTGATGTTCGCTCCGCCTCTTTTCGATTTAAAACTCTTGCACCATGTATTTAATAACAGTAAATATCTTGTAGAAAAGCTCGAAAATTATGGGGTGTTTAGTCAAGAAGAATGCATAGAAATAGACGCACTCCCCCAAACCCTTCTACTGTGTTATTTAAACGGTTTTTTAAACGCAAAAGTACTTTTAGAAAAAATAAAACCCTTTTTAAAAGGGACTTATATTACTTCTTACGCCAAACTTAAAGAAGCCCAGAGAATCATTAGAAAGGTAAAATACAATTAAACTTCATTTTGGGCAGGAATAGCTGCTATTGCACCATACTTAGTTGTGGTGAGCGCACCTACTTTATTGGCTTTTGCCACCATGTTGTAAAGCAGGTCCAATTGGGAAGATAATTCGATTGGGGAAAAATCTAGCTTAGAAATTTGCGACAATAAACTTCCAATGAAAGCGTCTCCAGCACCTGTGGTGTCTACTGGAATTACTGCAGTGCTCTCAATTTGTTTTTTAGATTCAGGCGTGCTTACTAAAGTCCCTCTGGCACCCATAGTGATACAAATAATAGGGGCTCCTAATTCGTGAAGTACAGTACAAGCTTCCTCCAAATGTTCTTTCCCAGAGAGCAATTTTGCTTCTTCCTCACTGAACTTGCAGAGGTGTGATTTTTCTATAAACGGCAGGCATTTTTTTATAAAGGTAGCTGCATTATTTTTCCATAAATCCGTTCTGAAATTAGGGTCAAAACTAATGAAGGCGTCTTGCGTAAGGGCGTCAAACAGGTAGTGTCCGTAAGATTCCTCTAAAGCACCCCCTAAAAAAGAAGTAGCTGCTCCAAAGTGCACCATTTGTTGGTTAAAAAGATGTTTTATATTGCTTTGGTATTGCAATTCCTTGTCAGCCCCCCTACTAAAAACAAAGTCTCTTTCGCCATCAGTGTCAATAGAAACAAATGCTAGTGTTGTAAAAGTATCTGTCCGTTGGGTGAGACTTAAGTCTATCTCGTGTTCCTCCAAGGTTTTCCATAAAAAGTCTCCAAAAGCGTCATTGCCTAAGCAACCAATAAAGGCCGCGTATCCCCCTAGTTTGTTTATTGCACAGGCTACGTTTGCTGGAGCTCCACCCGCTTTCTTTGTGAAAGTCTGTGCTTTTTTTAAATCACTTCCTTGATTTTCAGCAACAAAGTCTATGAGTAATTCACCAATACAGAAAACTTTTTTAATGGGCATAATAACTTAAAAATAAGCGGTGTATAACACCTTAATATTAGGGCAAAATACAATGAAAAGCCTATCCTTCAAAAATAAAGTCGTAAAAAACACAAACTATTATGGGTTTAGACGTTTTTTACCAATGTATCTTTGTTTTAAAAACAACATGAAAGAATATGTTATAGGGGATATTCATGGAGGTTATTTGGCTTTAAAAGCCCTGATAGAAAAACTTTCTTTAGCCCCTGAGGATCGATTAATTTTTTTAGGAGATTATGTAGATGGTTGGTCTGAGCCCGTTGAGACGGTAGATTACCTTTGTGAATTAAAAGCCCGTTATAATACCATTCTACTCATGGGAAACCATGATTCATTGGCCTTAGATTGGCTGCTTAACGGGACTGCAAATGATTTGTGGCTTAGTCATGGAGGTGCAGCTACAGTGGCCGCTTATCAGAAAGTTTCTGAGAACAAGAAAAAGGCCCATATTTCATTTTATACCGCTTTAATGCCCTACTATTTAGATTCAAAAAACAGGTTATTCATTCACGCCGGTTTTACCAATCAAAAAGGGGTTGCCAAAGAATATTTTGAAAAAATATTTTACTGGGACAGGTCTCTTTGGGAAAGTGCTATTTCTATTGACCCTAGAATTCCTACAAATAGCCCTTTATATCCCAAACGCTTTTTGTGTTACAGCGAAATCTTTATTGGCCACAGCTCTTTAGATAAGATAGGAGAAAGTGTCCCAACCAAACATGCCAATGTCTGGAATATAGACACAGGAGCTGCATTTAAAGGCCCCTTATCTGCTATGGAAATAAACACCAAAGATTTTTGGCAGTCTGCAGCAGTTTATTTGTATTATCCCCATGAGTTAGGAAGAAACGATTCTTGATTAATTTTGTGACATCTTTATTTTCTATTAAAATCCTTTGCTCTTATTGGCAACTAAACTCCCCTTAAATTTTATCTTTACTTTAAAACATTCTTTTTTTATGTCACAACACAATATTAGATTAGAAGTAATGCGTTCTTTAGAGCCTAAAATAGACGGCTTTATTGAACAATTCTTAATTCCCATTGAAGAGATATGGCAGCCATCTGATTTTCTTCCAGACTCACAGTCTGAAGATTTTTTTGAACAGACGGCTCAAATTAGGGAGGGAGCTAAGGAAATTGGCTATGACCTTTGGGTTACTTTGGTAGCAGATACCATTACAGAAGAAGCTTTACCAACTTATGAATCTTGGCTTTTAGATGTAGACGGTATAGACCAACACGCAGATAAAAATGGATGGACCAAATGGATTAGAAATTGGACCGGTGAAGAGAATAGGCATGGAGATGTACTCAATAAGTACCTGTACCTGTCTGGTAGGGTAAATATGAAAGAGGTAGAGAAGAGCACCCAATACCTGATTGCAGACGGATTCGATATTGGTACGGACAGAGATCCATATAAAAACTTTGTTTATACGAGTTTTCAAGAATTGGCTACTAATATTTCTCACAAACGCGTGGGGCAGTTTGCCAAGAAAACAGGGAATCATTTACTAGGTAAAATGTGTGCCATTATTGCAGGAGATGAAATGCGCCATCATTTAGCATACAGAGAATTTGTGAAGCTTATTATGGATCAGGACCCTTCTCAGATGATTTTGGCTTTTGCAGATATGATGAAGAAGAAAATTGTAATGCCTGCTCATTTTCTCAGAGAATCTGGGGGAGCCGCTAGTAGTGCTTTTGAGGTATTCTCCAATTGTGCCCAACGTTTGGGTGTTTACACCTCTAAAGATTATATAGATATTTTAGAAAAATTAAATAGTTATTGGGATATTGAAAATGTTAGAGCCATCTCAGATGAGGCAGAAAAAGCCCGTGATTACTTGGTAAAACTACCATCCCGTCTGACGAGAATTTCCGAGCGCATGAAATTTCCAGAAGACCAGCACCACTTTAAATGGGTGACGCCAAATGGCGTGTTGTAAGAAAAAAATCAAATAAAAAAGGGCCTGTAGGGCCCTTTTTTATTTGATAAAACTTAACGAAATCTCCTACAGATCAAAAGTAATGCCTTGGGCTAAGGGAAGCTCAGCAGTATAATTTATGGTGTTTGTTTGTCTTCTCATATATACTTTCCAAGCGTCAGATCCAGACTCTCTCCCTCCTCCAGTTTCTTTTTCTCCTCCAAATGCACCACCAATTTCAGCGCCAGAGGTGCCAATATTTACATTGGCAATTCCACAGTCAGATCCAGCAACAGATAAAAAAGCTTCTGCCTCTCTTAAATTATTGGTCATAATAGCAGAGGAAAGCCCTTGCTTAACACCATTTTGAATACCAATGGCATTGTGTAATTCTCCTTCGTATTTGATTAGGTATAATATAGGTGCAAAGGTTTCTTCTTGGACAATGTCAAAATGGTTTTCTGCTTCTATTATAGCAGGCTTTACATAGCATCCGCTGCTGTAAGCGCCACCTTCCAGCACACCACCAGAAACAATGACTTTACCGCCCTCAGCTTTCGCTTTTTCAATGGCATTGAGGTAGTTGTTTACAGAGTCTGTATCTATTAGAGGGCCCATATGCATGGTCGCATCTAATGGGTTTCCTATTTTAAGTTGGCCATATGCTTTTATCAAGGCTTCTTTTACTGCCTCGTACTTAGAGCTGTGAACGATCAAACGTCTGGTAGAAGTACACCTTTGTCCTGCGGTTCCTACTGCACCAAAAACGGCACCCATCAGGGTCATTTTGAGGTCTGCATCTGGAGTCACTATAATAGCGTTATTCCCGCCCAGTTCTAGAAGGGACTTCCCTAATCTAGCCGCTACTTTTTGAGCGACAATTTTTCCCATTCTAATGGAGCCTGTAGCAGAGATCAAAGCCATTCTAGGGTCTTCCGTCATCCATTCTCCTACAGTATAATTTCCATTGATAAGACTAGATACCCCGGCATGGATATTATTTTCTTCTAAAACATCTGCTAATATTTTTTGACAAGCAACCCCACATAGCGGGGTTTTTTCTGAGGGTTTCCATACACATACATCTCCGCAAATCATTGCCAGTGCCGTATTCCAGGACCAAACTGCTACTGGGAAATTGAATGCAGAAATAATGCCAACTATACCTAAAGGGTGGTATTGTTCATACATTCTATGGCCAGGTCTTTCAGAATGCATGGTTAGTCCATGTAGCTGTCTAGACAATCCAACAGCAAAATCACAGATATCAATCATTTCTTGCACCTCTCCCAATCCTTCTTGGAGGGATTTTCCCATTTCATAAGACACCAACGCACCCAAAGGGGCTTTTAGCGTCCTTAATCGCTCTCCGAATTGTCTTACTATTTCTCCTCTAAGGGGGGCAGGCGTCACGCGCCAGCTTTGAAATGCTTCTTCAGCACTTTTCATGACGGCTTGGTAACCTTCTTTAGTAGTGGTGTCTACAGAGCCAATAAGTGATCCATCTACAGGAGAATGTGAGGGTATTATACTGCCTCCTTTTATGGTGGAATTTCCAATTTTTGTTCCTGAATTTTCCTTTGATAGACCCAAAAGGTTTAATTGCGCTTGAATGTTAATTACAGACATAATGTTATTTTTGTAACTTTTTGGTTATTAAATGTGCTATTTTTAAAAACTAAAGGTAATAATTTATAGGCTAAGTTTAAATATTAAGCAGCATCACTTTTGGGTTATGCTTTGTTATTGCGCCCATTAGCCCTGTGAAAATAAATTCTTAATAGCGTTTAGGTTTTCTGACACAAAAACTTCTTGAATCAAGAAGTGGCCAAAATTTTCAAGGGGCTTTTTAGCCACACTGTTTTCAAAAATAGATTCAGGAAGGACGTCTAATAAATTAAAATACTGTTGTCCATAAGCGATAAGAACACCCATGATAACCCCCATTTTAATCACACCAAAAATGCCTCCTAAGATTTTGTTTATACCCCCTAGTAAAATCATTGAAGCGACTTTTGTAAGTGCTTTCCCGAGTAAATAGACCCCCACCACAATACACACAAAAGTGAGCCCCATAGCCACGAGGTATAAATTTTCTGGATTCCAATGGAACTGTTCATTAAGTATTCTAGCCGTATAAGAGGACAGGTGTTGTGCCCCATAAAACCCAAGAATAAGCGCTAGTAAAGTAGTGAGTTCTATAAGAATGCCATTTTTAAAACCTTTATAAAAACCAAAAGCACCTATAACCAGCAAACCAATGTCAAATGAACTCATTTTCTGTCAATCAATTAATATTTATGTTCTAAGGTACCTCATTTGATTAAAATGAGCTCCCTTTTAGCGGTGAATTAGATTAATTTTAGGGCATTAAAGTCTTTGAGCTGCTTAGATTTGTACCTTTATAAAAAATAACACTACAACATAAAAACATGTCTAGAGACGCCGAATTAAAACAGCGCTGGGAAGTACTTGTCGAAAAGCTTTCTGCACAATTTTCAGACCATGATCCACTAGATTTAGATGCTATTATTTGTTTGGTTGGGGTTCAAGAGTTGGGGAAATACCACCAAAAGTTTAAAAAAGAAGACAAAGTAGATCTCATGCATATTGCTATTTGCAAGTTGTTGGAACCCTATGGTTATTACGCTTTTGATTTTGTAGATACAGACGGATGGCCGCATTATCAGATAGTGGAAAACTTGCCGCCATTAAAAGCTGGAGAGCAGTCTGTATTGATGAAAGAGGCTATTGTACAGTACTTTGTAGAAAAAGAATACATTGTTTAAGTCTAATTTGTAAACGGTTAAAATGACTATAAATCAAGAACTTCCTTATTATGCCGTTATTTTTACTTCCACACAAACAGATTCCATAGCTGGATATGAGTTAATGGCCCAAGAAATGGAGGCATTGGCTAAAATTCAGCCAGGTTATCTCGGAATGGTGTCGGCTAGAAGCCAAGTGGGAATAACCGTGAGCTATTGGGCTACCTTAAAAGATATCGCCCAGTGGAAGTTACAGGCAGACCATTCTTTGGCACAGCAAAAAGGAAAATCTGATTGGTATGAAAAATATTCCGTTCAAATATGCAAGGTAGAACGGTCTTATGGTTTTGATAAAGAATTAAAGGAAGGTAAATAGACATTATTTCAAGGGCCTTTTAATAGCCTCTCTATGAGTTAATCCAATTCTTCAATGAGTTTTTTAAAAGTATTTTTTGGATTTTTGTTTTCGTACAAAATCCCGTAGACTGCATTAACAATGGGGGTTTTTACGTTTTTTTCCTTTTTTTCCATGATTTTAAAAGCGCTCTTTGAAGCGTAATACCCTTCAGCGACCATATTCATTTCCATGGTAGCACTCTTTACGGTGTACCCTTTTCCAATCATGTTCCCAAACATTCTATTCCTACTAAAAACGGAATAGCCCGTAACCAACAAATCTCCAAGATAAGCGGTGTCGTTAATGTTGCGTTTCATTTTATAGACTTGTTTAATAAATCGCTTCATCTCCCTTATGGCATTACTCATGAGCACTGCTTGAAAATTATCCCCATACCCAAGACCATGAGCTATACCCGCAGCAATAGCATAGATGTTTTTAAGTACAGCTGCGTATTCTGCGCCAATAATGTCATCTGAAATTTTTGTTTTAATATAACTGCTTTGTAGGGCTTTTGCCATTTGAGAAGCAGTAGCTAAATCTGCACAGGCAATGGTTAGAAAAGAAAGCCTTTCAAGCGCCACCTCCTCTGCATGGCATGGCCCTGTAATGACACCTATTTGTTCTAAAGGGACCCCATAAGTTTCATTGAAATGCTCCCCTACTATTTTACCTGTTTCAGGCACAATCCCTTTAATAGCAGAAAAAATAATCTTGCCCTTTAAATCTATAGTAGATTTAGCCATTTCAGTGACTAAAAAGGCAGAAGGAATGGCAAAAACAATACATTGAGCCCCATTTAATGCTTCGTCAATTTGGTCTGTGAGCTTGAGGTATTGAAGGTCAAAACTAACCGCAGATAAATAGTTTGGGTTGTGAAATTCTTCTTTTATGTGCGCTATAGCCTCTGAGTTTCTCATGTACCAGATGACTGTATTGTTATTTTCGGTGAGCATTTTCACTATGGCGGTAGCCCAGCTCCCACCACCTATTACAGCAAACTTATCCATAGGTTTCATTCCTTAATTATAGAGGTCTTACCAAATAAAGACTCCGACAAATTTAAGAAAACCCTTTGGCTTATTTAGAACTTCGCGTCTTATTATAAAAACACGCCCAGTCTTATTCTAAATCCAATTCGCGTCTTATTTTAATCCTCACCCCGTCTTATTCTAAACACTAAGGGCTTTAGGGCCAGACTTCAAAATAAAACAAGAAAAAAAGCCCTAAAAGTATTTTAGTAAATTTTTAGTTTGGCACGAAAATTGATTTATGTTTTTTGACTACAATAAATTTATATTTTAGTTTTGTTTAGGTTAGAATTAGTTGATTCAAAACCCCGGGTGAGGACCTGGGGTTTTTTGCGTTCCATTTAAAAAGGCTACTTTTGCAACTTCCTAAAAAGCCACTAGGCCATATTAAACAAACCTCTCTTGAATAAATTCATCCATCTTTTCGATTTTTCCCAAAAAGTAAATTATAAAACAGAAGTACTCTCCGGACTTACAGTGGCCTTAGCTTTGGTGCCAGAAGCAATAGCTTTTGCGCTAATCGCGGGACTTTCACCATTAACGGGACTTTACGCTGCTTTTGTGATGGGTTTTGTCACGTCTATTTTTGGTGGCCGTCCAGGAATGATATCTGGCGCTACTGGAGCAGTTGCCGTGGTGATTGTTTCTCTTGCAAAGGAATATGGAGTTGAATATGTTTTTGCTACGGTTATTTTAGCCGGTATGATGCAATCTCTGGCGGGTTTTCTTAAATTGGGTAAACTGATGCGCTTGGTGCCGCATCCTGTGATATTTGGATTCGTAAACGGCTTGGCCATAATTATTTTCATGTCTCAAATGACCCAGTTTAAAGATGCAAATGGTGATTGGCTCACTGGACAATCACTTTATATACTACTGGGATTAGTAGCCCTAACCATCTTAATGATTTGGGGATTACCCAAACTCAGCAAAGCTATTCCTGCTTCTTTGGTGGCTATCTTAACTGTTTTTGGCATTGTTTTTTTCTTGGATATAGACACCAGAACCATCGGAGATATTGCCTCTATAAAAGGAGGGTTCCCCCCGTTTCACATTCCTGAAATTCCATGGACTTTGGAAACGCTAAGTATTATTTTCCCTTTTGCAGCTATTGTGGCTGGAGTAGGTCTTATAGAGAGTTTACTCACCTTGAATATTGTAGACGAAATTACAGAAACAAGGGGTAGTGGAAATAAAGAAGCTGTAGCTCAGGGTGCGGCCAATATCTTATCTGGATTGTTTTCGGGCATGGGTGGTTGTGCCATGATAGGACAGAGTCTAATAAACACGTCTAACGGAGCAAGGGCCAGACTTTCAGGAATTGTTGCCTCGGTAATGCTTTTGGTTTTCATCATGTTTGGTGCAAGTTTAATTGAAAAAATGCCCATGGCAGCCCTTACGGGACTGATGATTATGGTCTCGGTAGGTACTTTTGAGTGGGCCAGTTTAAAAACCTTCAATAAAATGCCCAAATCAGATGTATTGGTGATGGTTTTAGTCACCTTAGTCACTATTTTCCTCCACAATCTAGCCTTGGCTGTTCTGGTGGGTGTGGTCATTTCTGCACTGGTTTTTTCATGGGATAACGCCAAGAGAATTAGGGCTAGAAAAACAGTAGACGCACAAGGGGTGAAGCATTATGAAATATATGGGCCACTTTTCTTTGGCTCTATTACAGCCTTTAATGAGAAATTTGACGTCCTAAACGACCCCCAAGAAGTGATCATTGATTTTAAAGAGAGCAGGGTGGTAGATATGTCTGCCATAGAAGCGCTCAATAAAATCACAGAGCGTTATTTAAAATTAGGCAAGAAGGTACATTTAAAACACCTCAGTTCAGATTGTAAGGCCTTGCTTCGCAACGCCGATGCCTTAATTGAGGTTAACGTCCTAGAAGATCCTACCTATAAGGTAGCTGTAGATGTTTAGATCTGTTCGCCAATCAAATAAAAAATTAAGGGGCGGCCAATGTCCGCCCCTTAATTTTTAAAGCACCGCTGTTTTGAATCTACAGTGACCTAATATATTCTAAAAGTGCCCTAGCGTCATTTTGGTTTACATTCTGGTTGAGCATAATAGCATTGTTGTATTCTTTTAATAAGGCTTTTGCTATAGGGTCTTTTTTAATCATCTCCGTAGGGTTAATGATCATATTCATGATCCATTCAGGACTTCTTCTCTCTAAAGCACCTGCTAAGGCTGGACCGATCATTCTTTGATTGGGCATATGGCATGCAGTACACTTCACTTCGAAAATTTCTTGTCCTAGAGACACCATGTCTGCGTCTAATCTATCTGATAGTGACACTGTCTTTACAGGGCCAATCCCTTTGTTGTTTAAGTCTACAGGAACTTCTACTTTTGTTTTTTTAAGGGTAGTTTCCTTTTTAGTTCTGTTCATCTGAAAACCACTCTCTTCTTTTTTCTTGCTTTCACCACAGCTGTTTAAGATAAATACAGCAGACAATGCAAATAATACTTTTTTCATAATATAGGGTATTGGCTTTGAGGTGTCCCCAAGCCGGGACATTAATAAATAAAAAGCGAATATAGTAAAAAAGCCCTTTTTTTATCGGTCAAAAAGGGCTCAAATTTGTTAAATGTTGTGATTTTTTACTGAAATTTTTCTAGTATGCTAGCCTGAGATTTAAGTGCGGCTATAAATTCACTTCTCAATCTTTCCACAAGTGCTTTTACAGGAATACTGTCTTTAATTGTGGTGACGCCTTGTCCTGCAGACCAAATGGTTTTCCAGGCTTTAGCTTCTGTATCCATTTCTTTTCCAAAATCTATCTTGACATCTTTTTTAAGGTCTTCTGCCGTAATTCCAGCAGCTTGTAAGCTCGCCGCCAAAAAGTTCGCGTGAACTCCGGAAATAGCTGCGGTGTAAACCACATCATTTGCCCCAGCGTCTACAATCATTTTTTTGTATGCTTCAGGGGCAATACTCTCATCAGTATTGATAAATCTTGTACCCATATAAGCCAAGTCTGCGCCCATTTGTAGGGCAGTAGCAACGTCTTTGCCCGTGCTAATACAGCCTGAGAGTAAGATGGTCTTATCGAATATGCTTTTTACTTCTGCCACAAGGCTCATAGGGTTTAAAGAACCTCCATGGCCTCCAGCACCTGCAGCGACTAAAATTAGACCGTCTACACCAGCTTCAGCAGCTTTTTCAGCATGCCTCTTTTTAATAATATCGTGAAACACCAAACCCCCATAAGAATGAATAGCGTCTACTACCATAGACACCGCCCCAAGAGAAGTAATCACTAAAGGGACCTTGTGTTTCATACACAATTTCACATCTGCTTCTAATCTAGGATTGGTAGGGTGAACAATTAAATTCACACCAAAAGGCGCCGCCTTTTGGCCGGTTTCTTTTTCAAATGCCGCTAAGGCCTCTTTTATCTCAATCAACCATGCTTCAAAACCTTCACTGGTTCTTTGGTTTAACGCTGGAAAGGTGCCTACAATTCCGTTTTTACAACATTCAATGACCATGTTTGGATTTGAAATTAAAAACATAGGCGCTGCTACAACAGGCAGATTTAGGTCATGGATAAAAGGCGCTTTTTTTGACATAAGGTACTTTTAGGGAGTTCAAAAAATAATAATACTTTTGCGGTTATTATGCATGCATAACAAACACACTATAAATGTACACAAAATCATTTGATATTCGCTGGAGTGACTTAGACGCCAATAGACATTTGGCCAACGCTTCTTATTTAAATTTTATGAGTCATACCCGAATGGGTTTCTTAATGGAATGTGGTTTTAATCAAGAAAGCATGGCGCAATACCAACTTGGCCCTGTGGTGTTTTACGAGCATATATATTATTTCAAAGAGGCTTTTGCTGGAAAACCCATTCAAGTATCCCTAGAATTAAAAGGACTTAGTAAAGACGGAATGTTCTTTGAATTTCACCATAATTTTTACGATCACAAGGGGAAAAACTTTGCACACTGCGAAATGATGGGTGCTTGGATAGACATGAAATCTAGGGTATTGGCACCATTGCCAGAAGTTTTTTTAAATGCTTTTACAGGGATTGAAAAGGCAGATGGTTTTAAGGTTCTCACCAAGGAAGACACTAGAAAATTTGCAAAAAAGCCGGTAGATAAGACCGTCTAATTGTGTTATTTTAAAGGGTTGTTTTAAATAGTTTTCCCTCCACTAGACTTAGAAGCCTGTTTTGAGGTAGCCAAATAGACCCCTACTAAAACGGCCAAAGTACCCGCTAATTTCACGGGACTCAGTTGGTCTTTTCCGCTGAGCACGGCATAGATAATTCCTATGAGCGGCTGTAAATAAACAAATGCACCCACAGAAGACGCTTTAAGGGTGGTGAGCGCGAAAGCATTAAATAAATAGGTAAGAAAAGTAGTTCCAACAATCACAAATCCAATAGCTGCCCAAATTTCCAAAGGCATTTCTCCCCATTGAATTTGATTAAACTCTACTATAGTGATAGGGAAATTTATGACAAAGGCCATTCCAAACAACCATTTCATTAGGGTGATAGGATGGTATTTTTTAATCAGTGACTTAACCACTATTAAGTAAGCGCCATAAGAGGTGGCATTAAGCACAAATAGTATATTTCCTACAAAAATATTTGGGGCGTCTTGTCTTATTTCATGACCAAATAAAATGAGGCCCAGCGCCCCTAAGAATCCTAAGCCAATCCCAAGTATTTTTCGCAATCCAATTTTTTCCTTTAAAAATAGGGCAGACAGCAACACGACAATGATGGGTGTAATGGTTACTAAAACGGCACTATTGATAGGGGTGGAAAGCGAAAGCCCTTTAAAAAAAGAAAGCATATTAATCACCATGCCTAGTAATGTAGCCGCCAAAAGTATTTTCCAGTCTTTTCGTTGGATCTTTTCTTTAGGCGTAAAGAGAGAGAGGGTCCAAAATAAAACGGCTGCACCACCTACCCGGAGCATAATAAAACCAAAAGCCCCTACATAGTCCGGCATAGCTCCTTTAGCAATCGTATGGTTTAAACCATATATAGTGGTGGCGCCAAATGCTGCTAGTAAAGCCAGGGCTCTTTTGGTTAAGAGTGCTTTCAATATTAAGATTTTAAAGCCACATCTGCAGCGGCAATGGTGTCTTTTTTATAGCCCACAAAAACAGCACCTTCTACCCGTATCACAGGTCTTTTTAAAAAGGTATAGTGGGATAAAATATACGACTTATAGTCCTGTTCGCTGAGGTCTTTATTGGCCAATCCTTCTGAGGTATACAAACGGGAGCGCCTGTTGAAGAGCGATTCGTAAGAGCCTGTAATTGTAGCGAGCTCGTCCAGTTCTTTTTCAGAGATGTGGGTTTGTTTTAGGTCTTGCAGAGTGACATCGGTCAGGGGCCCAAAAGCATCAATGATTTTTTTACAAGTGTTGCAAGTGCTTAAATGGTAGATGTGTTTCATGGTGTGATAAATTAGATACAAAGAAACTTATTTTAAAGGAATTGTACTATTTTTAGAAAAAATCAATTCATGGAGACTATTCTACAGATTACAGCTGCTACTCGTGAGCTATACATTAAATTTTTAAATGATATTTCTTTAGAAGATCTTGGGAAAATACCGACAGGTTTTAATAACAATATATGGTGGAATATTGCTCATGTAGCTGTAACCCAACAGCTTTTGGTGTACGGGCTTAGCGGCTTGGAACCCCATATGTCTAAGTCTTTTATTGACACTTATAGAAAGGGAACAGCCCCCGTAAATGCGCCAACTTTAGAAGATGTAGGCCTCTTAAAGGCTGCCTTGAAAGAGTTAATTGTCAGGACAAAAGAAGACTATCATAAAGGCCTTTTTTCTTCCTACACACCCTACTTAACTTCTGCTGGTGTGACCTTGAATAATGTCTCCGACGCTATGGCTTTTAACCTGGTGCATGAGGGCATTCACATAGGTTCCATTATAGCCCTTAAAAAGGCATTGAAAGGCTAAACCCTTTATTATAACGGCTTTAACTTTAGTAATATTTTTCCATACAGTAAGATTGCATTATTCTATAAAAAAACCGGTTTAAATTATGGAAATAACATAATTTTGCATCTATATTATTAATGGCGTAAATCGCCTTGCTATTAGATTTTAAATGGAAGCAAAAATTAATGCATTTATGGAAGAGGTCAAGACTAGAAATGGTCATGAACCTGAATTTATTCAAGCAGTTCAAGAAGTGGCTGAAACAGTCATTCCTTATATTGCCAAGCACGATATTTACAACGGGAAAAATATTTTACTCAGAATGGTTGAACCTGAAAGACTCATTTCTTTTAGAGTCGCTTGGGTAGATGATTCTGGAGAGATTCACGTAAACAGAGGCTATAGAATTCAAATGAATTCTGCTATTGGTCCTTATAAAGGAGGGCTTCGTTTTCACCCCTCAGTAAATGCCAGTATTTTAAAATTCTTGGCTTTCGAGCAGGTGTTTAAAAATTCTTTAACTACCCTTCCAATGGGAGGTGGTAAAGGGGGGTCTGACTTTGACCCTAAAGGAAAATCAGACGACGAAGTCATGCGTTTTTGCCATGCTTTTATGTTGGAGCTCAACCGTCATATTGGTCCAAATACAGATGTACCTGCTGGAGATATTGGTGTTGGTGCTAGAGAAATTGGTTTCTTGTTTGGTATGTATAAAAAGATACGCAACGAGTTTACAGGGGTGCTTACAGGTAAAGGACGCTCTTGGGGAGGGTCATTAATTAGGCCTGAGGCAACAGGTTATGGAACAGTGTATTTTGCACAGAGCATGTTACAGACTAGCGGCAATGATTTTTCAGGAAAAAAAGTGGTTATTTCTGGTTCAGGAAATGTGGCGCAATACGCTGCAGAGAAAGCCATTCAATTAGGGGCTACTGTCCTGACTTTGTCGGATTCTAAAGGATTTATTCACGACCCAGAGGGAATAGATGCAGAAAAATTGGCTTTTGTAATGGACCTTAAAAACAACCAGAGGGCCAGAATTTCAGCTTATATTAATACCTATCCTAATGCTAGCTATCACGAAGGGGAGACACCCTGGGGTGTTGCCTGTGATATTGCGCTGCCATGTGCGACTCAAAATGAGTTGGATGGCCAGGATGCAGAAAAATTAATAGCCAACGGATGTCTTTGTGTTGCAGAGGGGGCTAATATGCCTTCTACTCCGGAAGCCATTCATGCTTTTCATGAGGCTAAAATTTTATTTGCCCCAGGAAAGGCATCTAACGCTGGCGGTGTAGCTACTTCTGGATTAGAAATGTCTCAGAATTCATTGAGAATTAGCTGGACTAGAGAAGAGGTAGATGAGCGCTTAAAAACCATTATGTCGGACATTCACGATTCTTGTATTGCCTATGGAAAAGAAGCAGACGGCTATTGTAATTATGTAAAAGGAGCCAATATTGCTGGATTTGTTAAGGTAGCAGACGCTATGTTGGCGCAGGGCGTGATTTAAAACTGTTTTTTCAATTAATATTAAAGCCTTTTCTCTTGTTAGAGAAAAGGCTTTTTTTATTTTTACATCCATGCGGCAAACCACTAAAGCGATTGTTTTAAAAACGATTAAGTATGGAGACAACAGCTTAATTGTTAAGTTGTATACGGCGTCTAGTGGCTTAAAGTCCTATATGCTCAACGGAGTATTGAGCAGGAAAAAAGGAAAGTTCAACAAGGCCCATTTTTTGCCTTTAAGTCAATTAGAAATTGTTGCCCAACACAGGGATAAGGGTAATTTAGAAAGATTAATTGAAGCCAAATTGTCTTATCCCTATCAGAGCGCACATACCCATATGGCCAAAAATGCCATTGTACTATTTTTATCTGAGTTTTTATCCAATGCCATTCAAGAAGAAACAGAGAATAAGGAATTGTTTTCATTTATTGAAACGGCTTTACAATGGCTAGATAATGAAGATCAAATAGCCAATTTTCACCTATTTTTTCTCGTAGAAATCAGCAAGTATTTTGGATTTTATCCTTCTGATAATCATATGGATAGCCCATATTTTGATCTAGTAGAAGGAGACTTTTGTTCCCATGCAGGCTTGAATCCCCATATGGGCGAACCTGAAATTTCTTTTTTTAAATCTATATTAGGCATAAATTTTGATAAGTTAAATGATATTAAAATGTCTCAAAAAAGTAGGCGAGAACTTATATCGCATTTAATGGTTTATTACCAGCACCATTTAGATGGATTTAAAACACCAAAATCAATACACATACTCAATGAAGTATTTTCTTAGACTAATATATGTGACAGTCATTGGGTGCCTTCCTTTATTTTCAATAGCGCAAGAAGTCTTTGTGTATGACGCAGATACAAAAGAACCTCTGGCAGGTGTATTGGTGTACAACAAAGATCAATCCATACGTTTTCTTACAGCGCTAGACGGGCGTTGTGTATTAAATGGGTATTCCGCAAAAGAGACCTTATATATTAACCATTCCTCATATATTGAATATAGAACCAATGTAAAACAGTGGGTGCAAAGGGGCCGTGTGGTTTATTTGCAGCGCAATGCTTTCGAGTTAGATGAGGTGGTGATGTCTGTGTCTAAATGGGAACAGCAGCGAAAAGATGTACCACAGAAGATTGTTGGTATAAATGCACAAAGCATTGCATTTAACCAGCCCCAAACGGCGGCAGACATGCTCCAGCAAACAGGCAAAGTCTACGTCCAGAAAAGTCAATTAGGCGGAGGAAGCCCTATGATCAGGGGTTTTGCAGCAAACAGACTGTTGCTTTCTGTAGACGGGGTGAGAATGAACAATGCTATTTTTAGAGGAGGAAATTTACAAAATAGTATTGCTGTAGATCCCTTTAGTATAAAAAACACGGAGGTGATTTTTGGCTCTGGATCTGTTATTTATGGTAGTGACGCCATAGGTGGTGTGGTGCATTATTATACAAAGGAACCACAATTGAGCAAAAATGAGACTACAACATACTCCGGAAATGCCCAATATAGGTATTCGAGTGCCAACCAAGAGCGGACAGCCCATCTAGACCTTAGTGTAGGAACAGAAAAGTGGGGTTTTTTAAGCAGTATAACGCACAGTAATTTTGAAGATTTACAAATGGGTAAAAACGGCCCAGAGGCATACTTGAGACCTCAATTTGTATTACAAGGTGGCGGAGCAGACCTACTGGTAGACAATCCCAATCCAAGGCTTCAAAATCCCACAGGTTACAATCAGATAAACAGTTTGCAGAAAGTACGGTATAAAGCAGACGAAAACCTTGAATTCCAGTTGGGCGTTTACTTTTCTGAGACCTCTCATTTCGCCAGATACGACCGTCTCACAAGACCAGACAATGCAGGTACTGGACTACGCTCCGCAGTTTGGGATTACGGCCCACAAAAATGGTTTATGACCAATTTTAATATCTCTCATGCCCCCTTAAATACATTTTATGAGGGACTTAAATTTACAGCGGCATACCAGCGCTTTAATGAAAGCCGCTTTGACAGAGACTTTGGAGCGGTTTCTCTTTTCGGTACTGAGGAAAAAGTAGACGCAATATCATTTAACCTTGACATAGAACACAAAAAGACAGGCGCCTTTAGGTTATTTTATGGGGCTGAATATGTAGGGAATAAAGTGTACTCAAAGGGATCTGAAAACATAGTGAGCAGCAACATGATTTTACCAGCTGCTTCTAGGTATCCAGATAATGCGCTGTGGCGTTCCGCTGCATTGTATTTAAACAGCACTTTTGAGGCTTCTGAAAATTTTAAATTTTTAGGTGGTATTCGCTATACTCATGTTTGGGTAAATGCCTCTTTTGACAATGAATTTTATGATTTCCCTTTTGAAAAGGCAGACCTAAATACAGCTGCTTTAACAGGAAGCTTAGGTTGGAGTTGGTTTGTGGCGGAAGATTTTCAAGTGAGTTGGAATGCTACTACAGGATTTAGGGCCCCTAATATTGACGACATTGGAAAGGTTTTTGATTCAGAACCAGGGTCTGTTGTAGTGCCAAATCCAGCTTTGAAACCAGAATATGCATATGGAACAGAAATAGGCCTAAAAAAGAATTTTTCAGATAAAGTAGTTTGGAGACTTGCAGGGTATTACACCCATCTAAAAGACGCCTTAGTGCGAAGAAATTTTGCCTTAAACGGTCAGTCTCAAATAGTATATCAGGGTGTTTTAAGTCAGGTTCAAGCGGTTCAAAACGCTGCAAATGCCTATGTATACGGTTGGGAAATAGGGGCAGATTTTATGCTGAGTCCCTACTTGTCATTTGCGGCAAATTACAGTTATATTAAAGGCACAGAGGAAGAAGACAATGGGGCGCTATCTCCAGGCAGGCATGTGGCACCTTCTTTTGGAGACCTACAGCTGCTTTATAAAAATTCCAGGTTTAAAGCAAGTATATTGCTCAATTTTAATAGAGAAATAAGTGCAGATCAGCTGGCTGTATCAGAACAATCAAAAAGCTATATGTATGCTTTAGACCGCTTTGGGAATCCATACAGCCCCTCATGGCACAGCCTTAATTTCAGGTCCCAATACACCTTGACCAATGCCGTTACAACTTTTTTGGCTTGGGAGAATATCACCAATCAGTTGTACAGGACGTATGCTTCTGGCTTAAGTGCTCCAGGGAGCAACCTTATTCTGGGCGCTAGTTACCAATTTTAAAGGGTTTGTATTATTTTTTAAGGGCCAGTATCTACCGCATTTTTAACATCCCTTTAAAATGAGGATGGTTTCGTTCTAATTGCTTAATTTTGCCCCTTTCATACCGCATACAAGACCTTAATACTATGAAGTTTGCAGAATATAAAGGATTAGATTTGCCTGGTATTTCCAAAGCTGTTTTACAGGAATGGAAAGACAAAGAGGTATTCCAAAAAAGCGTGGAGCAACGAGAAGGGCAACCTTCTTATGTGTTTTTTGAAGGGCCGCCGTCGGCCAACGGCATGCCTGGAATTCACCATGCAATGGCTAGAACGATCAAGGATATTTTTCCTAGATACAAGACCATGAAGGGTTTTCAGGTAAAGCGGAAAGCAGGTTGGGACACCCACGGTTTGCCTATTGAATTGGGTGTAGAAAAAGCCTTGGGAATTACCAAAGAAGACATTGGCACTAAGATATCTGTAGAAGATTATAACAAAGCTTGTAGAGCCGCTGTGATGCGCTACACCGATGTGTGGAACGACATGACAGATAAAATAGGCTATTGGGTAGATATGGAAAACCCTTATATTACCTATGAGCCAAAATACATGGAGTCTGTTTGGTGGTTGTTGAAAGAAATATACAAGAAAGGCCTAATCTATAAGGGATATACCATTCAACCTTATTCTCCTAAAGCTGGTACAGGATTGAGTTCACACGAGTTGAACCAGCCAGGCACCTATCAGGATGTGACAGATACCACAGTAACGGCACAGTTTAAAGCCATAGAAGAGACCCTACCAAAGGGCTTACAATCTTTAGACGCACCTTTATATTTCTTGGCATGGACCACTACCCCTTGGACCCTTCCGAGCAACACTGCTTTAACCGTAGGCCCTAAAATTGACTATGTTTTGGTGCGTACTTTTAATCAGTACACCTTTGAACCTATGTATGTATTGCTCGCCAAATCATTGGTAGGAAAGCAATTTGCAGGAAAGTTTGTAGCAGTGGAAAGTAAAGAAGCCATTCAACAATACAACAAAGAAGACAAGAAAATACCTTATTTGGTTTTAGCGTCTTTTAAAGGGGCAGACCTTATCGGTGTCACATACGAACAACTCATGACTGGTGTATTGCCTTGTGATCATCCTGAAAACGCTTTTAGAGTGATTGGAGGAGATTTTGTGACCACAGAAGATGGAACCGGTATTGTGCATACGGCCCCCACTTTTGGTGCAGACGACGCCTTGGTAGCCAAACAAGCTAGCCCAGAAATCCCGCCAATGTTGGTTTTAGATTCAGCGGGCAACAAAGTGCCTCTAGTAGACCTACAAGGAAAGTTTAGACCTGAAGTTGCGGGCTTAGGAGGTAAGTATGTTAAAAATGAGTACTATCCGGAGGGAGAAGCGCCAGAACGTTCTGCAGATGTAGAAATTGCCATTAGACTCAAGGAGGAAAACAGGGCTTTTAAAGTAGAAAAATATGTGCATTCCTATCCAAATTGCTGGAGAACAGACAAGCCTATTTTATATTACCCCTTAGACTCTTGGTTTATTAAAATGACTGAAGTAAAGGATAAAATGGTGTCTTTGAACCAGGAAATTAACTGGAAGCCAAAAGCCACCGGTGAAGGTAGGTTTGGAAACTGGTTGGCCAACGCCAATGACTGGAACCTTTCTAGATCTAGATATTGGGGAATTCCATTGCCTATTTGGAGAACGGCAGACGGCAAAGAAGAAATCATGATTGGTTCTGTAGCAGAACTTAAAGAAGCCATGAAAGCTTCTGTTGCTGCTGGACTTATGTCTAAAGATATTTTTGAAGACTTTAAAGTAGGAGACTATTCAGCGGAGAATTACGCCACAATAGACCTTCATAAAAACATTGTAGACCAGGTGGTTTTAGTATCCAGCACTGGGGAACCAATGCACAGAGAATCAGACCTTATAGATGTCTGGTTTGACTCTGGATCTATGCCTTATGCCCAGTGGCACTACCCATTTGAGAACAAAGAACTCATAGATGAGAACAAGGCCTTCCCTGCAGATTTCATTGCAGAAGGCGTAGACCAAACAAGGGGGTGGTTTTACACCCTTCACGCTATTGCGACCATGGTTTTTGACAGGCCAGCCTATAAAAATGTAGTCTCTAATGGGATGGTATTAGACAAGGACGGAAAGAAAATGTCTAAGCGCCTTGGCAATGCGATTGATCCTTTTGAAACTATTGCGGCCCATGGGGCCGACGCCACGCGTTGGTATATGATCGCCAATGCAAATCCATGGGACAACCTAAAGTTTGACACAGAAGGGATTGTAGAGGTAAAGCGTAAGTTTTTTGGCACCCTGTACAATACCTATTCTTTCTTTAGTTTGTATGCCAACTTAGATCATTTTGACAACAGTGCTCCTCAGATTCCATTAGCAGACAGGCCAGAAATTGACCGTTGGGTGCTTTCCGAACTCAATAGTTTAATCATCAGGGTAGAAGCGGCCTATGAAACCTATGAGCCCACAAAAGCAGCGAGAGCCATCTCAGATTTTGTGCAAGAAAATTTAAGCAACTGGTATGTTCGTTTGTGTAGAAGGCGTTTTTGGAAAGGAGAATACGGACCAGATAAAATAGCCGCTTACCAAACATTGTATGAATGTCTCTTGGTGGTTTCTAAATTATCTGCACCTATTGCTCCATTTTTCATGGACAGACTTTATCTAGATTTGGCTGGCGTGTGTGACCCTAATGTAAAAGAAAGTGTTCATTTAGCGCAATTTCCAGAGGCCAATAGCGCTGTTATTGATTCAGATTTAGAGCGCAAAATGCAATTGGCTCAGCAAACTTGTTCGCTAGTTTTGTCTATTAGACAAAAAGAAAAAATTAAAGTAAGACAGCCCCTTCAGAAAATTATGGTGCCTGTTTCTGCCCTAGTAAAAGCAATAGATTTAAAAGCAGTTGCTTCACTTATTTTATCTGAAGTAAATGTAAAAGAATTAGAAATTTTGGCGGATTCTTCAGATATCTTGGTCAAACAGATCAAGCCTAATTTTAAGACTTTAGGTCCTAAATTTGGTCCTAAAATGAAAGCGGTTGCTACAGCGATACAATCCTTAACATCAAAAGATATTAACCAAATGGAGCTAAATGGCGCTATTGAGTTGCTTGTAGATGGGGATAAAATAGCTTTGGAGTTGTCTGATGTGGAGATCAGTTCTCAGGATATTGAAGGATGGTTGGTAGCTTCTTCAGGCGCATTAACAGTGGCTTTAGATGCTACAATTAGCCCTGAACTAAAAGCAGAAGGAATAGCGAGAGAGCTGGTCAATAGGATTCAAAACTTAAGAAAAGACAGTGGCTTTGAAGTCACGGACAAAATTGTTATTAAATTTCTAAAAGATCCCTTTATAGATTCGGCTTTATTAGATAATTTAGAATATATTAAAACAGAAACATTGGCGACAGAAATATTGGTAGAAACAACTCTAAACGATGGACTTCCAATTGAATTTGATGAGGTACGCTCAGTGTTATTTATTGAAAAACAAAACTAATATGGAAACAGATTTAAAAAACAGATATTCAGATAAAGATTTGGCAGAATTCAAGGTCCTTATCTCTGAGAAAATAGAGGTGGCTAAGTCTCATCTTGAACTTTTAAAGAGTTCATATATGAATGATGGAAACAATGGTACAGATGACACCTCTCCAACTTTCAAGGCTTTTGAAGAAGGCTCTGAGACCATGAGCAAAGAAGCTAATACCCAATTGGCTATTCGTCAAGAGAAATTTATCAGGGATTTAAAAAATGCCTTGCTTAGAATTGAGAATAAGACCTATGGCATATGCAGGGTAACGGGTAAATTAATCAACAAAGAAAGATTAAAGCTAGTCCCTCACGCGACCCTAAGTATTGAAGCTAAGAACATGCAAAAGTAGTCGTTATTGAAGGTTATATACACAGCGATACTTCTGGTGTTAGCCCTTCATTTATCCTGGTCTCAAAAGATATTATCTAAAGTTTTAGAAGACCCTTCTCTCACCCAAATCCATGTATTGGCCCAAGAAGTCAATACCTTACATTTAAAACCATCTTCCTCCAAGGAACTTCTTGTTTCAGCACGTTTAAATGGAGAGTACAGTCTCCATCAGATGATCGTGTTTACTAGAAAAGGAAATACCTTATTTATTGAACCAGACCTTTCAGCAACTTTTGAACTTCCCAATGACAAACTCAGTGCCCACAAAATATGGTCGGTTGATTTGGCTATTGAAATACCAACATATCTAGAAGTCTATATAGATGGAGGAAATACCCAAATAAATGCTGAGGGTATTTTTGAGAAACTTCAGATCCAACTCAATGACGGATTGTGTGTTTTAAAAGAAGTAGGGAATCAAGTGCGGGTAAATACCATTAGAGCGCCTATTATTTTAAAGCAAAAAAAAGCCATTGTAAATGCTGAAACAACCTATGGAACGCTAATTTTACCCAGTGTTCCAAAGGGGCTTTCAGAGATTGTATTGCGGTCCATACACGGAGACATTAAAGTGGTTCCTCTAGACTAGTTTCATTTTAATAATAATGTTTATTTTAGCCACCTAAGTACCTATTATGTTTAAAAAGCCTTTTTTACTCGCCTATTTTTTATTGATTCTGGACCAATGTGTAAAAATTTATATTAAAACACACTTTTTTTTAGGAGAATCAGTAGAGGTCTTTTCTGGTTTTCAAATTTTATTTATCGAAAACGAGGGCGCTGCTTGGGGGGCCAAACTCAGTGATATTTTACCCATTTCAGATGTAAGTGGAAAAATTGCCCTCACCGTTTTTAGACTGTTTGCTATTGTGGGGATTGGTGCGTGGTTTGTAAGTTCTGTTAAAAAAGGTCTGCCACTTTTTTTGCAAATGGCCCAAGCTTTGATTTTCGCAGGGGCATTGGGTAATATTATTGATTCTGTTTTTTATGGGGTACTATTCAATGACAGTATGTACCAAGTAGCGACCCTATTTTCTGATCAGCCCTACGGCAGCTTACTACAAGGTAAGGTGGTAGACATGCTCTATTTCCCGCTCATAGATACTACATGGCCAGAATGGGTGCCAGTTTTAGGAGGAAATTCATTAAGATTTTTTGAGCCAGTTTTTAATATTGCAGACACGGCTATTAGTACTGGAGTAGGTCTTTTATTGGTTTTTAACAAAAAAGCTTTTCCACAGGGATAGGTGTTTTGCGAATTTTCAAAGTCGCTAAATTCTCCTTCTTTTCTGCATCATTGGTCAGAATTAGATCTGAGCTGTATCATAAGACTCCGAATTGTTTATTTAAATTCGTATACCTTAACTGGTGTTACACAGTAATCTAATGGAATATCTGTGGCGTCTAAGCCCTCAATTTTTTCTTCAGGTTCAAATAGCGATAAGCCTATTTTTAGGGTATTTGGTTTGCATTTAGATAAAAAACGATCGTAGAATCCTTTTCCGTATCCGACTCTGTGCCCTTTTTTATCATATGCCAATAAAGGAATAAAGACTACTTCTATTTCTGAAGGGGGAACAGTCAATCCATTTTGAGGCTCTGGAATCCCCCAATGGTTTGTTTTTATTTTGGTATTGTCTGTCAGTAGTATATGCACTATTTCAGTATCGTTTTGTATTCTTGGCAAACAGACTTCTTTATCTCTTCCATGCAGTAATGTGAGGATGAATTCGGTATCTATTTCTTTTTTGGAAACAATACTCAGGAATAGGCTGTAATAGGAGGCATCCCATATAGGACAGTTTAATAATTGATTCCCTATAGCGGCACTTAATGTAGCAATTTCTTCTGTTTGGAGCTTTTTTCTTTTTTCAAGGCAAGCACTTCTAAGGGCTATTTTATTCATAAATTGGGCATTTTAAGCTTATAAAAATACAGATAAAATAAAGGACCAATAATAATTTCTACTATACCTTTGTAAATCACCTATGGCGGCCAATAGCATTTCTATACAACTCAGTGTACTTCCGGAAACTCCGGGAGTGTACCAGTTTTATGATAGCTCAGATAAGATTTTATATATAGGAAAAGCCAAAAACCTTAAAAAAAGGGTCAGTTCATATTTTACATTAAAACACGAGATAGCCAAAACACGCTTATTGGTCAAGAAAATTGTACTGATCAAGCATATAGTGGTTCCCACAGAGTCAGACGCACTTTTATTAGAAAACAACCTGATTAAAAAATACCAGCCAAGGTATAATATATTATTAAAAGATGACAAGACCTTTCCTTGGATTTGTATTAAAAAAGAACGGTTTCCAAGGGTCTTTTTAACCCGTCAGTTAATTAAAGATGGTTCAGAATATTTTGGGCCTTATACCAATAAGAGAATGGTGAAGGTTTTGCTGGAGCTCATTAAAGGGCTTTATCCTTTGAGAACCTGCAATTATGACCTCTCTTTTGAAAAAATTCAAGAAGGCAGGTATAAAAGTTGTTTGGAGTATCATTTAGGGAATTGCCATGCACCTTGTGAGAATTTACAATCAGAGGCCTCATATGCTAAAGATATAGAAGCCATTAGACATATATTAAAGGGCAATTTAGCTGCAGCAATGAAGCATTTTAAAATAGAAATGGATCGTTACGCCGCTGAGGAAGCTTTTGAAATGGCCCACAAAGTAAAAGAAAAGCTGGCCGTATTGGCTGGTTACCAATCTAAGTCCACAATAGTAAATCCTAAAATAAACAATGTAGATGTGTTTACTGTTATTTCAGACCAAACCCATGCCTATGTGAATTTTCTTGAACTTTCTCATGGCGCCATTATTCGGTCTCACACCCTGGAAATTAAAAAGCAGCTGGAGGAGACAGATGCACAAATTTTAGAATTGGCTATTGTGTCCTTAAGGGAGCGTTTTAAATCTATTTCTAAAGAGGTGATCATCCCATTTAAAGTATTAATGCCAGAAGGAATAAAGGCTACTATACCTGTTTTAGGAGACAAACAAAAATTGTTAGCGTTGTCTGAGCGCAATGCCCGTTTTTATAGACAGGATAAATTGAGTCAAATGCGCATTGTAGATCCTGAACGTCATTCTAAGCGTATTTTGGCTCAAATTAAAGAAGATTTAAGGCTTTCTTCGCTTCCAGTGCATATTGAATGCTTTGACAACTCTAATATTCAAGGGTCTAATCCGGTGGCTGCTTGTGTGGTGTTTACCAATGCCAAGCCCAATAAAAAAATGTACCGACATTTTCATATTAAGACCGTAGAAGGACCTGATGATTTTGCCTCTATGGAAGAAGTGGTTTACAGGCGCTATAAAAGGCTCAAAGAAGAAGGCAGCTCATTACCACAACTTATTGTAATTGATGGAGGTAAAGGGCAATTATCTGCTGCTTTAAAAGCCCTTGATCAATTAGGCTTAAGAGGGAAAATTGCTATAGTGGGTATTGCAAAGCGTTTGGAGGAAATTTATTTCCCTGAAGATCCTATTCCCTTGTATTTAGATAAGAAATCCGAGTCTCTAAAAGTAATCCAACAATTGAGAAATGAAGCCCACAGATTTGGGATTACTTTTCATAGAAATTTGAGAAGTAAAGGTGCTATAGTTTCAGAATTGGACGGAATTAAGGGAATAGGAGAAAAAACAGCGACACAATTATTAAGGCATTTTAAAACAGTCGCTAAGATAAAAGAAGCTAACTTAGATGCTTTAATTACTCAAGTAGGTCCAGCAAAAGCCAGCATATTGTATGAGCATTTTCATTAAATATCCTTATTTTTTATTCCTGCGTTTTTTCCTTTTCACCCTATTAATAGCTAGTGTATTCAACCTTCGAGCTCAAACAGCATCAATCAATGAGATTTCGAAAGCATTCGCGACAAGGGATTCAACCGCCTTACAATCAAGGGATAAGCCTTTAAAAGTAGGTTTGGTCTTAAGTGGTGGAGGTGCGAAGGGATTGGCACACATAGGCGCGCTTAAAGTGATTGAGGCCTCCGGTGTTCAAATAGACTATATAGCAGGAACGAGTATGGGGGCTATAGTAGGCGCCTTATACGCCGCTGGATATAGGGCAGAAGAGCTGGATTCTATTTTTAGACAAATTAATTTTAACAGCCTTATTCAAGACGACTTTTCAAGGGAAAGTAAGACTTTTTATGAAAAGGAAGACGCAGAGCGCTATGCCATTAGTTTGCCTTTTGACGGGTATAAAATTTCTTTTCCACAAGCTATTTCTGGAGGACAGAAGGTATATAATGAATTGGTATCCCTATTATTTCATGTAAAAGACGTGAGAGATTTTAACCAATTGCCCATTCCCTTTTTTTGTATGGCAACAGATATAGAGAACGGTGTTGCCATTCGCTTAGATAATGGTTACCTTCCTGAGGCTATTATGGCTTCTGGCACCTTTCCTTCCCTCTTTGAACCTATGGAATTAGAGGGTAAGCTACTCATAGATGGCGGCGTGTTAAATAATTATCCCATAGAAGAACTAAAGTCCTTAGGGGCAAATTTCATTGTTGGTGTAGACGTTCAGCAGGATCTTTCCAAAAGAGGGTCTTTGGGATCTGCTACGGATATTTTGTTACAGATTAACAATTTCAGGACGGTAGAAGCAATGAAAAGTAAGTCTAATAAAACAGACCTATACATTAGACCAAATATGGCCCCTTATTCTATCATAGATTTTGACAAGGGAGCGGCAATTGTAGCAGAAGGAGCCAGAGCAGCTTTGCTTCAAGAGAACGCATTGCTGGAATTATCTAAAAACCAATTAAAAAAAACACCTTTAGATAAAACCTTTCAACGGAGAGATAGTAGGGCAGATACCCTGAAAATTAACTATATAGAGGTGAATGGGATAGTTAATTATTCGGATGATTATGTGAAAGGGAAACTGCGATTTAAGGAAGGTGACCAAATTTTATTCGAAGATTTAAAGCGTGGCATTAATAATTTAGCAGCAACAAATAATTTTAATACCATTCGGTATAAATTAATTGAAAAGGCCACTGGATTGGGTTTAATTTTAAACTTGAAAGAAAGTGACAACATGACCAATATTAGGTTTGGGGCCCATTATGATAAGTTGTATAAAAGCGCTGCTTTGATAAATATTACTCAAAAGAATTTATTGAGAAAAGACGACGTACTCTCCTTGGATTTTATTTTTGGAGACTACCTAAGGTACCAAATAGATTACTACGTAGACAAAGGGTTTAACTGGAGTTTTGGATTGAGAAGTAAGTTGAACGATTTTAATTTTGACATCCCTTATACCGTATTAGAAAATAATTTTAGGCTACCAGATGATCCTAATTTAAATACAGTGAATATGGACTTTACAGACTTTACTAATCAAATGTATCTCCAGACCGTGTATAAAAACGCTTTCTCCATTTCTTTGGGACTAGAGCATAAGTGGATTAAATTCAGTAGCGATACATTTTTACAAGAAAATACCCAAAGCAATAATAGTTCAGTGCTCACTTTAGAAAAAAGCCATTATGCGAGTGGTTATGGACAATTGAAGTTCGACACTTTAGATGATCTTTTCTTTCCCTCTAAAGGTTTATACTTGGAAGTAGATTTTCATACTTATTTTTTGTCTAGCAATTATAACGGGACATTTAATCCTTTTTCTATTTTTAGATCAAAGGCAATCGCAGCCGTAAATTTCGCTAAAAACTGGTCTTTTGTTTTGGCTCCAGAGGTGGGTATTAAGTCCGGAAGTTCGGGAACTAAATCCCTTGATTTTGCCCTTGGAGGCATGGGTGCTACTCAAACTAATAATTTCATTCCTTTTTTAGGCTATGATTTTATTGCCATTCCAGGGGATAGTTTTTTAAAGATGAAGGCTTCATTAGATTTTGAAATAGCCCCTAAGAATCATTTGATTGTAGCAGCAAACATTGCTAAAGTTACAGATGACATTTTAAGGCCTGGATCATTTAAAAGAGCCCCTTCTTATTTTGGCTATGGATTAGGCTATGGCTTTGAGTCTATTTTAGGTCCGGCACAACTCATGTATACTAAATCGCCATTAAACGGTCCAGGGGCGGTGTTTTTTACCCTAGGTTTTCCGTTTTAACGCTCTTAATTTCAGATATTTCCTATTATTTAAATAGTTTCAAATAGTGATTATTCTTAAGGAATTACTAAAAAATGCGCCCAATAGATAAATTACTGTTAAGACCTTAGTTAAAGTGGTTTAAAAAATTTGTAGCGGTCTATGTTTGTATTACCTTTGAAGTATAAAGGGGTGGTTCCCTTTAGAACTTTAAGTATTGGTTTTTCATCATTTAAAGTTTGGTTGGTTATTTAAGAAAAGCCCTGTTGTAAAACTGGGCTTTTTTTTGTTTGCTACTGACCGTAAGGACCTGGATAAATACAATGTTTCTAACCGATTAGCTTGATTAAAATACAAAATATGGTTAAATATCTGTGAAGGAGAATTTAAAGCCATTCCTTTTTTCTATTTTTACCCTAAATCTGGTTATGAAAAAAATCATTCTTCTGTGTCTATTTTTGGGTTTTTACGGGAGCCTAACTGCCCAAGATTCTTCTGTTGCTTATAAAGACGGGGAGTGGTTGAAGTTTAGACTTCATTATGGATTTTTAAATGCCAGTTACGCCACCTTGCATTTGACCAAAGCATCTTTGGAGAAAAAGCCTTTATTTCACGTTGTGGCCAAAGGAAAGACTACGGGGTGGGCCAGTATATTTTTTAAAGTAGACGATACTTACGAAAGCTTTTTTACACCCAAAGAAAATGAACCCATAAGGTTTATTAGAAAGGTGAGAGAAGGTGGTACTACCATGCATTTGGAAGTGGACTTTGATCATGAAAATGACAAAGCTTATATGCAAGATATCAAAAACGGAAAAGATTTTGAATTCGACACACAAAAGGGCATTCAGGATATTATTTCTGCCTTTTATTTTTTGCGCAATGAAATTAATCCAGCCAAATTAAAAGTAGGAGATTTTACCGTGATTAGTATGCTCTATGATGACGACGGTGTTTTCCCTTTTAAGCTGGAATATTTAGGAACAGAAGCACTCAAAACTAAATTCGGAAAAGTATCTTGTTTAAAGTTTAGGCCTTATGTTCAGTTTGGCAGGGTATTTAAAGCCCAAGAAAGTATTAGTCTTTGGATTTCGAATGATTTAAACAAAATCCCAATAAGAATAGAAGCAGATTTAGCTGTGGGTTCTATCAAAGCAGATTTAGAAGCGTACAATGGTTTAAAAAACCAATTTAAAATAAAAATGGACTAGTATATTTGCCGCATGAGATTAATTTACAAACCTGTTGTGTTAAGTGCTTTATTGTTATTCTCTTTACTAGTGAGTTGCAAGACGGATACTGTTGAAAAAGCGCTTAAAGAATCCGCTCCTAAAGACAGTATATTTTACGGTATTAACTTCAATCAATTTGAAGTGGTCAGAGACACCATAAAAAAGAATGAAACTTTTGGGCAAATTATGCTCAGGAATAATATTGGTTATTCTAAGATATATGGTATTTCTAAAGAATACAGGGAGGTTTTTGATGTGAGAAGATTGGGTATTGGAAGGCCCTACACCTTACTTAAGTCAAAGGACAGTCTACAGTCTACGCAATATTTCATCTATGAGCAAGACGCCATTCGTTATGCGGTGATTGATTTCACCAATGGCGTGAATGTGTACAAAGAAGAAAAACCCGTTAAGTATGTCACAAGAGAAGCCTCAGGCGTAATTACATCATCTTTGTCCGAGGCCATCTTAGATCAAGGAATTGACTATGAAGTAACCAATAATCTATCTGTTATTTACGCTTGGACCATTGATTTTTTTAGCCTTCAAAAAGGAGATAAGTTTAAGGTTGTTTATAAAGAAAAGTTTATAAACGACACTATTTACGCTGGTGCAGGACCTATAGAATCTGCTTATTTTGAACATAATGGGAAACCCTTTTACGCTTTTAGGCACATGCCGGATACGGTGAATAAAATAGTAGAGTACTTTGACGAAAATGGCAATAACCTCAGGAGGGCTTTTTTAAGAGCCCCAGTTAATTTTGCTAAAATTAGTTCTAGATACAATCTAAAAAGGAAAATTGCTTTTTACGGTAATAAGGTGCGCCCTCATAAAGGGACAGACTATAAAGCAGCAGTAGGCACAGAGATATTGGCTACCGCTAATGGAAGGGTAGTAGAGTCTACCAGAAGGGGAGGCAATGGTAAATACGTGAAGATTAAGCACAACAATGTATACAGTACCCAATACTTACACATGAAATCCCAGAAAGTAAAGAAGGGAGACTATGTAAAACAAGGAGACGTCATTGGATGGGTTGGAATGACAGGAAATACCTCAGGACCCCATGTGTGCTATAGGTTTTGGAAAAATGGCAGACAAGTAGATCCTTTAAGGGAAAAGCTTCCTGCAGCAGAACCATTGCCAAAAAGTATTTTAAACACTTACTTAGTAGAGATTGCTCCCAAAAAAGAGCAAATAGATAATATAAATTTTAGCAGTCAATCTTTAGACGCTATAGCGACCAATTAAATACTTATGTCATTATCCAGAATTAATCCAGCTCAGACAAAGGCTTGGACTGCATTACAAGACCATTTTAATCAAGACAACACTTCAGACATTAAAAGTCTGTTTGAATCAGAATCCAATAGGGCCAAAGATTTTAGCATTCAATGGAATAATTTCTATGTAGATTATTCTAAAAATGCCCTTTCTAAAAAGACCATGGATTTGCTTATTGACCTGTCTAAAGAAGTGGGTTTAAGTGAGGCTATAGCGCATTATTTTAATGGAACAGCTATTAATGAAACGGAATCTAGGGCGGTTCTTCACACAGCCCTTAGAGATAAAGATGCTACACCAATAAACGTTGATGGCGAAAACATTATTCCACAAATCCGTGAAGTTAAAGCGCAAATGAAAGCTTTTTCAAATGACATTATTAACGGCACAAAAAGAGGCTATACTGGTAAAGCCTTTACAGATGTTGTCAATATAGGGATTGGCGGATCTGATTTAGGTCCTGCCATGGTGGTAGAAGCCTTAAAATTTTATAAAAATCATTTAAAAGTTCATTTTGTAAGCAATGTAGATGGAGATCACGTGCAAGAAGTTATCAGGGAACTAAACCCAGAGACTACATTGTTTGTGGTGGTGTCTAAAACCTTTACCACACAAGAGACCCTTTCAAATGCCACTACCATAAAAAATTGGTTTTTGGAGACAGCTTCTCAGGAAGATGTGGCCAAGCATTTTGCAGCAGTGTCTACCAACACGCAAAAAATTTCAGACTTTGGTATAGTGCCCGCCCATGTATTTACCATGTGGGACTGGGTAGGGGGAAGGTTTTCTCTTTGGAGTGCCGTAGGTCTTTCAATAGCATTGGCTGTTGGGTATGATCATTTTGAAGCGATGTTAGACGGCGCTTTTGAAATGGACCAGCATTTTAAACACAGCCCTTTTAAGGAGAATATTCCTGTGGTTCTTTCTTTGATCAGTATTTGGTATGCCAATTTTCACAAAGCCGAGACACAAGCCATTATTCCTTACACCCAATATTTAAGTAGGTTTTCTGCTTACTTACAGCAGGGCATAATGGAGAGCAATGGGAAGTGTTTTGATCGTTCTGGAAATAGGGTTTCTTATGAGACCGAAACGGTTATTTGGGGAGAACCGGGCACCAATTCCCAACATGCTTTTTTCCAGCTCATGCATCAGGGCACAAAATTAATTCCTGCAGATTTTATTGGTTTTAAGAAGTCCCTTCATGGAGACACAGACCACCACAATAAGCTTATGGCCAATTTCTTTGCACAAACAGAAGCCCTTTTAAGCGGTAAGACAAGGGCGAAAGTAGACCAAGAGTTTGCGGAGAAAGGGACAGATCCTGCTTTAGCCGAAAAGGTAGCTCCTTTTAAGGTGTTTGAAGGGAATAAGCCTACCAATACTTTATTAATAGACCAACTCACCCCTGAAACTTTAGGATCGCTAATTGCACTCTATGAGCACAAGATTTTTGTGCAGGGTGTAATTTGGAATATTTTTAGCTATGACCAATGGGGGGTAGAATTGGGAAAACAATTGGCCACCAATATTCTGTCAGACATAGTAGGGATCACTAAGGGGAAACACGATCCTAGCACACAACTATTGTTAAAAATATTTAACAGATAAATACCAGATAGTTACGTTTATAACTTCTAATAACTTTTCCTTGTTGCGTGGGAACCTTCCCAAAAGAATGTTAATTTTGGTAAAATTTTAACATTGTATTAATGTTGGAACATTAAATTATCCGCATTTTTGCACTGTTTTTAAAACTAAAACTAAAATTAAACAACAATGAAAAAAATGTTTGTAATGATTGTAGCCCTATTGGTGTCTACAATTGCTTTCGCTCAAGGGACTATTAGTGGTTCCGTAACAGATGGCTCTACAGGAGATCCATTACCAGGTGCAAGTGTACTTGTTAAGGGAACTACCAATGGAGTAACTGCAGATTTTGACGGTAACTTTACCATTACCGCAAACTCAGGAGATGTATTGGTTATCTCTTATTTAGGGTTCCAAGCCCTAGAAGTTGCCGCAAGAAATGGCATGTCAATTGAGTTAGCAACTTCATCAACACAATTAGATGAAATTATAGTTTCATCAGGAGTGATAGACATTGCTAAAGTGAGAGAAACACCTATTGCAGTTTCTACTATTTCTGCAAGTGAAATTGCTTTAAAAACAGGGAACATGGAATTTCCTGAAATAATGAACAAGACGCCTGGAGTTTATGCTACCAAGCAAGGTGGTGGTTACGGAGATTCAAGAATTTCTTTAAGAGGTTTTGATCAAACAAATACCTCTTTCTTGATCAATGGACAACCAGTTAACGACATGGAAAATGGTAGATTATTTTGGTCTAACTGGCAAGGCCTTACAGATGTTACTTCGGGTATTCAGATTCAAAGAGGTCTTGGAGCTTCTAAGTTAGCGGTCCCTTCTGTTGGAGGTACTATCTCAATTTTCACTAAAGCTGCGGATAAAGCACAAGGTGGTTCAGTGGCTCAAATGGTAGGTAATGATGGGTATATTAAATCTACATTTAATTACAATACAGGAAAAAACGATAAAGGATGGGCTTCTTCATTCTTATTGTCTAAATGGCAGGGAGATGGTTACATCTATAATACTTCAGGTGCTGGATGGAATTATTTTTTTGCTGTTGGGTACAAGCCAGAAGGATCTAAACATGACTTAAATTTTTCTTTTTTAGGTGCTGGCCAATGGCACCACCAAAGAGACGTTTGGGTTTCTATTCGTGACTATCAAAACTTTGGTGAGAGCGGGATTGACAGAAGATGGAATACAAATGGAGGTACTTTGAACGGTAAGGAGTTTAACATGAGAAGAAACTTCTACAATAAGCCACTAGCCACATTTAACTGGGATTACCAAATCTCAGATAATATTAAATTAGCTACTTCTTTCTACGGATCTGCAGGTAGAGGTGGCGGAACAGGACCAAGAGGGAACAATTTCAGAAACGCTACAGCTGATATACTACCTTTCCGAAAGGATTTAACCGAACACTACCTAGAAGGTGGTAGAGGAACTCGTGACGCTAATGGATTTATTAACTATGACGCTATAGTAGCGCACAATAGATCTTCTGCTCAGCCATACACTGGAGACAATTCTAACTTTCAAGGACAATTATTAGGGTCTAACGGATTTAGAAATGATGGTGTAAGTAGAGAAGTATTAGTGAGAAGAGCCTCAATGAACTCTCATGACTGGGTAGGTGCTATTTCTAACTTAGAAATAAACAGCGGTAAATTTAAATACTCTATTGGTGTAGATGTTCGTTCTTATACTGGTTACCACTACAGAGTTATGAATGACCTAATGGGATTAGATGGTTACTATTCTACTGGAAACAGAAACAATCTAGGGAATATTGTAAATACAACAGTAGAGGCCAGCCCATTCAACAGCACAGGTCTTAAAAATGGAGCAAAAATAGATTACTTTAATATAGGTAATGTTGGTTGGCAAGGAGTTAATGGTCTTGTTGAATATGGTCAAGGAGGTGATTTAACAGCTGTAGTTCAATTTGGACTATCTAACCAATCATTTCAAAGAGAAGATTTATTTGATCAGCCACAAAACCCTATATCTGATACTAAAAACGTAGGTGGTGGTTACTTTAAAGGAGGTGCAAACTTAAACTTAAATGAGAAGTCTAATGTATTTTTTAATGCAGGACTAATTTCTAGACAGCCTCAGTTTGACGCAGTTTTTCCAAACTTTGGTAATTCAGTAAGCAAGGATCTTCAAAATGAAGAAATTAAGTCTGTTGAATTAGGATATGGTTATACTTCTAGCAAATTAGATTTAAATATAAATGTTTATTCAACTTCTTGGGGGAATCGTTTTGTTACACGTTCATTATCTAATCAGCAAGGACTTGACGGTACAGCGCAGTTTAGAAATGTAGATGTACAGCATAATGGATTTGAATTAGAAGGTAAATATAGGGCTTCTAATAATTTAACTTTCAGAGGAATGTTATCTATTGGTGACTGGAAATACACTAAAGATTTTGAAGCTGAGTTATTTGATGAAAACCAACAATCTATTGGTACTGGAACATTATATACAAATGGAGCCAAAGTTGGAGATGCGGCTCAGTTCACCTCTTATGCAGAAGTTGACTATAGATTTGGCAAATTTAATGTAGACTTAGGTTACAGATTCGTAGATGGTCTTTATGCTGACTACTCTATTACTGATTCTCAATTTACAGAAGCAAATAATGCAGGTGCTTTAAAATTGCCATCTTACGGTTTAGTAGATTTAGGTCTTACTTACCAAATAGGAGGAGGTTTAAGTTTTAGAACAAATATAAATAACTTGTTAGATACTGAATATATTGCGGAGTCTAATTCAAATATTCATGCTACTTCAGGTTCTACTACTTGGAATGGTGTAGATGTAAACAACTCAGTGTGGTTCGGATTTGGAACTACTTGGAATGCTTCATTGAAGTACAGATTCTAGTATTTTACTATAAATACATTAAAAACCCCGCTTTAGCGGGGTTTTTTTATGGGGTGAATTCGTATATTTAAACATTCAAAAATTCATTCAACAGATCACTCTTATGGAAATGCTTATATCTCTTCACTCTTATTTGGCTTATGCTGTACTATTAATTTTAATCTTAGCGGTGGCAAATGCTTTAAAAGGCTGGCTCACCAAAAAAGACAGCTTTTCTTTAGAAAAAGATTTTAGGCTGAGCTTGTTTGCGCTTATTTTATCTCACATTCAGTTGCTACTTGGATTGGCAGTCTATTTTACGTCGGCCAGCGGCCTTAATGCCATTCAAGAGCTTGGCATGGGCGGCTTAAACAGTGCAGCAAGATTACTAGCTGTAGAGCACCCTTTTATTAATATCGTAGCAATTGTTCTGATTACTATAGGTTGGTCTAAGCATAAAAAAGTGATGGGAGCTACGGCCAAATTTAAAAAAATTGCTATTTTTTACGGCCTTGGATTACTTTTGATCTTAAGTAGAATTCCTTGGGGTCAGTGGTTCTCATAGGTATTGACTTTTAAGTTTACCCAATCAATTTATTGAATTTCCTTTGCAATAAATAGCATGAAATCTACATCACTAAATTTAGCCTTGTTGCAGTTTCCATTGGCTTGGGAGTCTCCAGAAGACAATATCTGTTTTTTTGAGAGAAAAATCACAGAGGTGCACTGTCAAAATCCTCAAGTAGATTTATGGGTGCTCCCGGAAATGTGGTCTACAGGATTTAGTATGAGTTTGGTCAAAAATGCACGAACCATTGGAGCAACTTCCTTGTCTTTTATGATAGACATGGCCTTAAAAACACAGAGTGCTGTTGCTGGAAGTACCGTTTTCGAAGAAGATTCAAAGGTGTTTAATCGTTTCTTTTTTGTATTTCCAGACGGGACCTATCAATCCTACGACAAAAGACACACTTTTTCTATGGCCGGCGAAAGTGAGGTGTATCAAAAAGGAAATACCCATACGATCATTCAATTTAAGGGATTTAAGATCTTTCCGCAAGTTTGTTATGACCTTCGCTTTCCTAGTTGGTCTCGAAATGCCCATGACTACGACCTCTTGTTGTATGTAGCGAATTGGCCTGCACCTAGGATCTATGCATGGGATACTTTACTCAAAGCCAGGGCTATAGAGAACATGAGCTTTTGCGTTGGGGTCAATAGACTGGGAACTGACCCTAATGGGCATGAATACCCAGGACATTCTGCGGCATATGATTGTTTTGGTAAAGAACTGTTCTTTTCAAAGAAAGAAGGGGTTCACCTTATTTCTTTGAATAAGACCCCGTTAGATGTAGCCCGAGAAAACTTCCCCTTTTTGAAAGACAGGGACAGCTTCAATTTAATTGGGTAGGACAAAGGTCTCTTCAAATTCCCAATTGGCCCTAACCTCTAATAGTTCAGGGAAATATGACACAGGTTCTGGCTGGATCCTTTTTAGGTAGTTTCCAGTATCCCAAACCCCGTTTTTATTGCCGTCATAAATAACCCTTAACTTATAATTTAAAGGCTCTAAATGTTCAAAAAAGAATTCGGTAGCAGACCCTCCAATTTGTTCTCTAAGGACTACTTCTTTTTCATCTGTAAGTTGCACAATCATTTGACTGCTACTGGTGGTTTTTAACTTTAGTTTTAAGGTGCCGTAAGCCTCTAAGGGCTTAGTAGCCAACTCATACGAAATGGTGTCGTTTTTATTTTCAAATAAATCTTCAATGGCGCCAGGAAACATTTGAATTCTAAATCGTTCGGCTGGTTTTACCTCAAAACGAAGCCCCATTTTGTTTTCTAGGCTGTCTATAAAAGCAGTAAACGGGACGGACAGGGTGTCTATATTAGTAATAAAAATCTGATCTTCATTGAGCTTGTAAATTGGTGTATTCACCTCTAAATAATAAGGTTTTGAAAAAGGGACATTACCTCTTTTTTCAGGAGTGATCAAAAGCGAATCTGCTTTTATTTTTCTTGTTTTTACAGTAAATGTATCTATTTTTTGAGTTGGAATGTGTTTGACAAAGAAATTTAAAGAGTCTACTTCATAGGGGGTAAACCAAAAATTAAGGCTGTCTTTTCCGCGTTCCTTTAAGGTCCTTGTTTTTACAGAGTCTGGTATATTGGTCCAGGCTTTAATCTCAATATCTTTAGCCAAACCACTGTAGCCAAAAGTAATTTTATTGGCCGCTTCTAATTTAGGTTTCACCGGCCTATAGTTAGGAATCTCCTTAAACATCTTTATACCAATAAAGCTATCCTTAGGGATTTCAATGAAGCGATCCAAGAATCCTATCTTTTCTTGGCTTTGGTCAAATAATGTGTTGTTGTTTTCGTCTTTAAGTGCTACCATAGCATATTTGCCAGCACTTAAGTTCTTGAGTTTAAATACAATTAAACTGTCTAGGGTATTGGTAATATAATTGGGTTGTTTTTTATAAACAGTAGAGTCGTTATAGGCACTGTCTACTCTGTAAAGCATGACACTCACATAGCGGTCTGCTTCTGCATTTAAGGCGTCGTCTACAATTCCAGCCATTTGTAGGGAGTCAATAAAAGGACCAGTAGACATTACATAACTGAGATAATCATTGGGGTTTCCTTCATTAAAATCAACAATAGACTGACCAAAGTTAAAGGAGTAAGTGGTGTTTTCTTGTAAGGTATCTTTAAGGATAATTTCCAGTACTTTACTCGCCCTGTTTTGGGGCTTAATTTCTGGATTGTACTTCAAGGGCGGAGAGACCACTAGTTGACTTTGAACGTCTTTAAGCTGAACGTACTCATTAAAGAGCAATTTTATTTTTTGCCCTTTAAAGGAAACCGATAAATTGGAAGGAAAGGCTTTGATTAATTCAGGCCCCTCAAGGTCTTTTTCTCCACCAGAAGGAGACCCTCTTTTAGCGCATTGCACCAATGCAAACAAAGACAAAAAAATAAAAATAAGCCCTGTAATTTTACGCATAATTCACCGAGGTAATATCCAATCACAAAGTAAGCACTTTTTTTAGGATGATAGAAACGAAAAAAACAGTGATTTATGTGCTTCTAAATTTTAAAAGTCTACCATGTCACACATAATTAATGACCTTTAATTATTCTTGATTTCATTTGTAGATTTTTTAAGTCCTATTAAAATTAGAAAGGGTTTTTTTAGAGAATGGGCAATTGGCTCTAATTCTCTATTTAATTTCAGACTTCAATTGAGGGGAATATCTTATTTTTGTCCTTATGGCATTACAAGAAGACGATTTTAAAAAAGTAATCTCTCACGCAAAGGAATACGGTTTTGTATTTCAATCTTCAGAGATTTATGACGGCCTTAGCGCCGTATACGACTACGCCCAACAAGGCGTAGCATTAAAAAACAATATTAAAGACTATTGGTGGCGCGCAATGGTTCAAATGCACGACAATATAGTGGGGATTGACTCGGCTATTTTCATGCACCCCACAGTTTGGAAAGCCTCTGGACACGTGGACGCTTTTAACGATCCTTTAATAGACAATAAGGATTCTAAAAAACGCTATAGGGCAGACGTTCTTATTGAAGACCATGTCGCTAAAATTGAAGCAAAAATTGAAAAGGAACTCACCAAAGCAGCCAAGCGTTTTGGAGATAGTTTTGACAAAGAGCATTATATGGCCACCAATGAAAGGGTTGCAGGATACATAGCTACTTCAAAATCTATTTTGGCACGAATGGGAGACGCATTGACCAAAGAGGATTTAGCAGCGGTAAAAGAATTGATTGAGGAACTCAAGATTGTATGTCCTATCTCAGGATCAGGTAATTGGACGGATGTGAAACAATTTAACCTCATGTTTGGCACCAAAATTGGTGCGAGTGCAGACTCAGCCATGGATTTGTACCTAAGGCCAGAAACGGCACAGGGTATTTTTGTAAACTTCTTAAATGTTCAAAAAACAGGAAGGATGAAAATCCCTTTCGGTATTGCACAAATAGGAAAAGCGTTTAGAAATGAAATTGTAGCGAGACAATTTATTTTTAGACAGCGTGAATTTGAACAGATGGAAATGCAATTTTTTGTACGTCCTGGCACCCAGAAAGAATGGTATGACAAATGGAAAGAGACTAGGATTAAATGGCATTACTCCCTTGGTTTTTCTGCTGACAACTATCGTTTTCACGACCACGATAAGCTAGCGCATTACGCAGACGCAGCAGCAGACATTGAGTTTAAGTTTCCTTTTGGATTCAAAGAATTAGAAGGCATTCACTCCAGAACAGATTTTGACTTGAGCAGCCACGAAAAACACTCAGGAAAAAAATTACAATTTTTTGATCCTGAGCTCAATGAGTCTTATGTGCCTTACGTAGTAGAAACTTCTATTGGAGTAGACAGGATGTTCTTGGCTATTTTCTCTAAGTCTTTAGAGGAGGAAACCTTAGAAAACGGCTCTACTAGAACGGTATTAAAACTTCCCGCAGTTTTGGCGCCCACTAAAGCGGCCATCCTACCTTTGGTAAAAAAAGACGGACTTTCTGAATTGGCCCATGAAATTTTCCAGGAATTACAATGGGATTTTGCCGTGAGTTATGATGAAAAAGATGCTGTAGGAAGAAGGTATAGAAGGCAAGATGCACTGGGTACGCCATTCTGTATTACGGTAGACCACCAGACCAAAGAGGACCAGACGGTGACCATTAGACACAGGGATTCAATGAAGCAAGAGCGCGTAGCGGTGAAAGACCTAGCTGGAATTATTGAGCAGGCTGTAAGTGCTAAGCATTGGTTAAAAAAAATGGCCTAAGTCACTATGAAGATTATTTCTTACAATGTTAATGGAATACGTGCCGCATTAAAAAAAGGGTTTTTAGATTGGTTGCAGGCAGCCAACCCAGATGTGCTTTGTTTGCAGGAGACCAAGGCCCATAAAGACCAGTTAGACCTAAGTCTTTTTGAAGCAGCAGGATACCCATACCATTATTGGTTTTCTGCTCAAAAAAAAGGCTACAGTGGTGTGGCGGTGCTATGTAAGACTAAACCAGAAGATGTGGTTTATGGAACAGGAATAGATTATATGGATTTTGAAGGTAGGAATCTTTTGGTTCGGTATCCGGGTATATCCATTATGAGCATGTACCTTCCTTCTGGAACCAACCAAGATAGGCTAGACTTTAAATTCAACTATATGGATGATTTTTTAGACTACACCAAATCCTTAAAAGAAACAGACCCCAATTTGATCATTTGTGGGGATTACAATATCTGTCATCAGGCCATTGACATTCACGATCCTGTGAGGAATAAAAATATTTCTGGATTTTTACCAGAAGAAAGGGCTTGGTTGTCTGCGCTTTTGGAAAGCGGATTCACAGACAGCTTTAGACAGATTAACACCGCTCCAGACCAATACAGTTGGTGGAGTTATAGGGCCAATTCAAGGGCCAATAATAAAGGTTGGCGTTTGGATTATGCATTGGTGAGTAAACCCTTAGACACTCAAATTTTAAATGCCCAAATTTTAAGCGCGGCAGTTCATTCGGACCACTGCCCAGTAACCGTAGAAATTTCTCTGTAATGAAATATACCCATTTACCAGCTAGTGATATTAAAGTAAGTAAGATTTGTTTAGGGACCATGACTTGGGGAAAGCAAAACACCCAAGAGGAAGCTTTTGAGCAAATGAATTTTGCTTTAGATAATGGAGTGAACTTTTTTGACACGGCAGAATTATATCCTGTGCCTGCAGCTGCAGAGCGATATGCACATACAGAGATTATTATTGGAAATTGGTTGGCGCAAAATAAAAACAGGGACCAGGTGGTTTTGGCTTCAAAAATTGCTGGGAAAGCTGCTTTTACCGCTTTTATTAGAGAAAATGGCTTTAGCAAAGAAGCACTAGATACTGCCCTTGAAGGTAGTTTAAAGCGATTAAAGACAGATTACTTAGACCTGTATCAGTTGCATTGGCCGGAGCGAAATACCAATTTCTTTGGACAAAGGGGCTACCAACACAAAGAAGATGAGGTATGGGAAGACAATTTTCAAGAGATTTTAGAAACTCTAAAAGGTTTTGTTAAAGAAGGCAAAATAAGACAGATAGGGATCTCTAATGAAAACCCATGGGGGGCTATGAGGTATATGGAATTACACAGAAATGACCCAAGCCTGCCTAGAATGGTGACTTGTCAGAATCCATACAACCTCTTGAACAGGCTTTATGAAACAGGTATGGCTGAGGTGTCAATGAGAGAAAATATTGGCCTATTGGCCTACTCTCCATTAGGTTTTGGGGTGCTTTCTGGAAAGTACCTTGGAGGAAAGCAGCCAGCAAATGCACGGGTGACCTTGTTTCCAAACTACAATAGATACAGTGTGGGACAAAATGTACCCGCCACAGAGGCCTATGCAGCTATTGCAGAAGCCCACGGCTTAAGCCTTACTGAAATGGCTTTGGCTTTTGTGAATACCAGGCTATTTGTGACTTCTAATATTATTGGCGCTACTTCCATGGCTCAGTTAGAAGAAAATATCAAGAGCATAGACACCGATTTGTCAGAAGAGGTGTTAAAGGCTATAGAAGGGGTTCATGCTACGTATCCCAATCCGGGGCCATAGCATTAAAGCCCTGATTTTATGTGTTGATTATAAGGCATTCGGGAATAAAATGCCTGAATTCTTTCATCAGTTATTAAATCATTTTAAGAGAATAGCAACTTCAACATTTCTTCTTAAGAGAATAGCAACTCCACCATTTCCTCTACCCTTCCAAGGCCTATGACTTTTATGCCTGTTGGCTTTGCACTCATCTTATTGTGCTTAGAGACAATGATGTGTTCAAAACCGAGCTTTGCGGCCTCTGTAATTCTTTGATCCACCCTTTGTACCGGTCTAATTTCTCCGGCCAAGCCCACTTCTGCTGCAAAACAGAAACTTCGGTCAATAGGGTGGTCTTGATTGCTAGACAGGATGGCGCCAATCACAGCCAGATCTATGGCAGGGTCCTCAATAGAAATTCCCCCTGTTATGTTTAAAAATACATCTTTAGCGCCTAAGTGAAAACCGGCCCTTTTTTCTAATACGGCCAAGAGCATATTGAGCCTTTTTGCGTTATAGCCGGTCGTAGATCTTTGTGGTGTTCCGTAAACTGCAGTACTGACCAAAGCTTGAATTTCTACCATTAGAGGACGCATGCCGTCTAAGGAAGCAGCAATAGCGGTACCGCTAAGGCCTTCGTCTTGTTTTGAAATTAATATTTCTGAAGGGTTGTTCACTTCCCTTAACCCAGCCCCATGCATTTCATAAATCCCCAATTCTGCGGTAGCACCAAACCTATTCTTATTGGCTCTTAGAATTCGATATACATAATTTCTGTCTCCCTCAAACTGAAGCACAGTGTCTACCATGTGCTCTAAAATTTTAGGTCCTGCCAAACTTCCATCTTTGGTAATGTGCCCAATCAGTATCACGGGGGTATTCGTTTCTTTAGCAAAACTGATCAGTTCTGCAGTACATTCTTTAATCTGAGAAACAGAACCAGCAGCAGATTCAATATGGTCAGTTTGAAGGGTCTGTATGGAGTCAATCACTAAAATATCTGGTTGAATTTCAGCTATTTGAGTGAATATGTGCTGTGTTTTAGTTTCAGTGAGTATAAAGCAGTTTTCACTGGTAGGCAAAATACGATCTGCCCTCATTTTAATTTGTTTCTGACTTTCTTCTCCAGAGACATAAAGTGTTTTGTAAGGCAAACTAAGTGCAATTTGCAGTAATAAGGTACTTTTCCCAATACCCGGCTCTCCCCCGAGTAAAACCAGAGATCCTGGGACTAATCCACCACCAAGCACCCTGTTGAACTCTTGATTTAAGGTGTCTAATCGCACTTCTGTTTCAGTGCTAATCTCTCCTATTTTTAAGGGTTTATTCGCTTTTTTAACCCCTGAGCTTCCCGCTTTCCATGCTTTTTTTTCAGGGGCTTCTAGCACTTCTTCCACCACCGTATTCCACTGTTTACAAGCGCTACATTGGCCCACCCATTTGGCGTAGTTTTGGCCACAATTTTGACAGAAAAAAGATGTTTTAAGTTTGGCCATGGCTTATTTTTTTTGACTTACAAATGGAATGATTAAGAAGGAAAGTCCACCCAGAACAACAATTAGCAGGGTTTGTGAAATCCACATAATCCAACCAAAGGCATTTCCAGCAGCAATGCTGATACCAAAAATAGTCAAAGATTTTTGAATGGCTATAGGGTATAGCCCTATACCTCCATTGGTAGCAGACATGGCAAACGCACCCGCTACAAAAGCCACTAGTAATGAGGAACCTCCTAAGGATTCAGTTTCAGGGACGGTGTACTTAATGACCCAAAACATGCCTACATAAGCCGTCCATATAAATAGTGTATGGGCTATAAAGCGCCATTTGTGCTCCATTTTAAGTACGCTAAATACTCCAGATAATAAATCAGACCCTTTGGCTTTTAATGTGACAATTACGTTGTTTTTAGACCGCATTAATATCCATAGCGCCAAGCTGCCAAGGGAGATAAGACCTATGGCCATGTAGCCAATTTTAGTCCACGAAATGCCTTTTTGTGCAAAGAAATCCAACAAGACGTCTGTTTGTAGGATTAAACCTACAATAACTACTAAAAGTAGCATGAATAAATCAATGACACGCTCTGTAATAATAGTACCAAAACCCTTTTGAAACGGCACATTTTCATAAGTAGTGAGCGCTGTCGCCCTTAAGATTTCTCCTGACCGTGGAATGCCTAAATTAGCAAAATACCCCATTAAAATGACCAGAATATTGGACATTAGTTTGGGTTGGTAGCCCAATGGGCCCAAAAGGTAATTCCATCTAACCGCCCTAGAGACATGACTGAGCAAACCAATGACAAGGGATAGTCCTACCCAAAGCGGGTCTGCAGAAATAATATAATCGTAAATAAGTGTTCTGTCTGCCGCTGAGGTGTTTGAATAAGTGTACCAAATTAAAAACAAGCCAAAAGCAATAGGGCCAAATGTTTTGAGTGTTTTTAGTAGGTTTTTTTTCAAATTTTAAAGAATCAACGGATCATATTTGTACAGTAGATAGCTAGGTGAGCGTATTGTCTGCTTCGTTTGGAAATACCAGAGAAGGAGAAAATTTCTTAGCTGCTTCCATGTCCATAATACCATAGGTGATTAAGATAAGCACATCTCCTACAGCTACTTTTCTAGCAGCGGCACCATTTAAAGTAATTTCGCCACTCTTTCTAGGTCCAGGAATGGCATAGGTTTCCAAACGCTCTCCATTGGTGTTGTTCACTACCTGTACTTTTTCTCCTGAAATAATGTTAGCAGCATCCATAAGATCTTCATCTATAGTAATACTTCCAATATAATTTAGATCTGCTCCGGTTACTTTAACGCGGTGAATCTTAGATTTTACAACATGTATTTGCATGGGACAAAGATAGGAATTTTAGTAATTTTTAGTGAGGCTAGAGGCCTATATTATCTAGAAGCCTAACCCCCTTGAAATTTACCGCAGTAATTATTCTGGTATTCTCAGGATTTTCAAGTGTTTTTATAGGTTCCAGCGAGCGAGCATTGACAAATTCAAAATAAAAAACAGCCGTATTTTCTAAGGCATGAATCTCTTTTATGGCTTCATGGGTAATTTCACTAAGAAGGTTTTGCGCTAGGGCTTTTTGAGCGGCTATTTTTAGGGTCTTATAAATAACAGCCGCAGCAACCCTATCCAATGGTTTAAGCCTTTCATTTCTGGAACTCATGGCCAAACCATAAGGTTCTCTTACGATAGGGCAGCCTATAATTGAAATACCGAATGTTTTTTGACGCACTAAATCCCTGATAATAGCCAGTTGTTGAAAATCTTTTTCTCCAAAGTAAGCTTGGTTCGGCCTTACCATTTCGAATAATTTTTCTACCACAGTACCTACACCCTGAAAATGTCCTGTCCTATCTTCGCCTTCCCACCTGCGGTCTAATCCATTAAATGAATAAGGTTTTGCCCCCAAGCCCTCTGGGTACATTTCCTTTACACTGGGGGTAAATACCAGTAAATCTTCTGAAATGGTTTTTAGCAGGGCAATATCTGCCGTTAATTGTTGGGGATATTGTGCCAGATCTTGGGAATTATTAAACTGAGTAGGATTTACAAAAATACTCACTACTACGGTGTTGTTTTCCCTCACAGCCTTTGCTACTAGGCTTAAATGACCATTGTGAAGGGCACCCATAGTAGGAACAAGCCCTAGACTATTTCCTTGATCTCTGGAAAACGAGAGCCTTTCATTTAAAGATTTTACACTGTTGAATACGTCCATGGTTCTTTATAAAACGGGAGCAAACTTACTATAATTACGGCTAATCTCTATAATTTTTGTAATTTTGCCACTTCCCAAGGGAATTTATTAAAACATATGCTGTATGAATGGTAAAAAGATATTGTTTGTATCTTCAGAATTAGTGCCTTATTTACCTGAGAACGAAGTGTCTCAAATGTCGTATGAGGCGCCAAGAATGGTGAACGGAAATGGTGGGCAAATTAGAATTTTTATGCCCAAGTACGGTAACATAAACGAAAGAAGGCATCAGCTTCACGAAGTGATTAGGCTTTCAGGAATGAATTTAGTGATTAATGACATGGATATGCCGTTAATTATTAAAGTAGCTTCTATTCCTAAAGAACGTATTCAGGTGTACTTTATTGACAACGATGAGTACTTTAAAAGAAAAGCCACTTTTACAGATGCCAAGGGGGTAATGTTCCCTGACAATGACGAGCGAGCTATTTTCTTTGCTAAGGGCGTGGTAGAGACTGTTAAGAAATTAAACTGGACACCGGATATTATTCATGTACATGGTTGGATGGCTTCTTTACTGCCTTTATACCTCAAGAAATTTTACGCAGACGAACCGCTTTTCTCTGAGAGTAAGGTGGTCACTTCTGTGTATAAAAAGAGTTTTGAAGGATCTTTAGATAAAGATTTGTCTAAAAAAATTGCCTTTGATGGTATAGGTCAAGAAGACTTAGCCGTTCTTGAAAATCCTGATTATAATAATTTGTTAAAAGTAGCTGCCAATCATTCAGATGCCATTATTTTAGCCGCTGAAGATCTTTCAGAAGACCTGACAAACCATATAGCCAACCTTAAAAAACCAGTGTTACCATACGTGCCTGTTCAAGGATTTGAAGAAGCCTATGCTAATTTTTACAACACGGAAGTACTAAAGTAATTTACATGAGCGGTATTAAAAGTTCTCTGACAAAAGTAAGCTCACTTTTGTTGGTAGCCTTAGGGTTTTTTTCTTGTCAAGACACTATCACATTAGAAGGAGAGGGGATTATTAGTGGAGAAGCTTTTGAAACCAATCAAGCCACTTTCAATGTTTTTGTCACTAATAAATCTGTTGCAGCTGTACAAACAAATAAGCTTCCTTTGTATCAATTGGGACATTTTAATCATCCTGTTTACGGCAAAACTTCTGCTTCTGTAGCCACTCAGTTGCGATTACAAAACAGCCAAGGGAACCCTACTTTTGGTTTCTACACACAGGAAAATGAAAATACGGCTACTACTAGGGAGAACGAAACAGTAACAGCGGCTTATTTGTACCTGCCTTTTCTGCTTAATACAAGAGCAGATTCAGATTTAGATGGCCTTGTAGACGTTTATGACATTGATCCTAATGACGCTAGTAGCGACACTGACGGAGATGGTGTTACAGATATTACAGAAAATAATTCAGGGACAGATCCATTAAATCCAGATACAGATGGAGACGGAATTAACGATGGAGAAGACACGGAGACCGCCGCTAATTTATTTGCCAAGTCCTTTGATTTGGACAGTATTTACGGAGACAAGGAGACCCCTTTTAACCTAAAGATTAAAAAGTTAGATTACTTTTTAAGAGATTTGGATCCAGCATCTGATTTCATCAATACCCAAGAATATTTTTCCGACCAAACTTTTGATCCTTCTTTCACCAGTGATGTTTTGTTTGAAGGCCCAGTGAGCATTTCAGACAAGGAGTTTTTGTTTTACAAACAAGATGATCCAGACACCACAGAGGTAGATGAATCTCTCGAATTAAGCAGCAAATTGAATCCAGGCATTAGGGTTCCGCTAGACGCAGCTTTTTTCCAGCGGGCTATTATTGATAAAGAAGGTTCCTACGACCTGATCAGCCAATCTAATTTTGCGGCATACCTAAGAGGCCTGCATTTATCTATTGCGGAACAAGAAGATATTCTATTGCTTATAGATTTTACCAAAGCCAATATCAGTATTGAATACACCTATGATTCTTATGATTCGGAGGGGGTAAAAACAGTGAATGAGACCACATACACCATGAGTATGCTCACTGGAGGTGGCAGCAGTCCAATTATTGGGAATGCGGTAAACACTTTCCACAATAGCGCTTTGTCTCCAGAAGTTTTGGCCGCTTTAAACAGCACAGAAAATGCTTCTAGGATTTATCTCAAAGGGGGTGCGGGATTATTTAGTGAATTAAAACTTTTTTCTGCTCCAGAAGAATGGGCGGTTATAGAACAAATCAAAGCCAACAGATGGGTGGTTAATGAAGCCCGTTTGGTCTTTTATGTAGATCAAAATGCTTTGGCAGGCACTTCTTTGCCAGAGCCACCTAGGTTATACGTTTACAATGCAGATACAAAACTGCCTATTATGCGTTTTAACACAGAAGTATATGAAGACGACACACCCTTGGGTGTATTTAAAAATTATGACGGTATTCTTCAGTCCGAAAACGGAAGGGGCACCAAGTATGCTGTGAGAATTACAGACCATATTAACAATATTATATTAAGAGACTCTACCAATGCTCCTTTGGCGCTTGGAGTTACCGCTGACATTCGTGTGAACTTTGCCTCAACCGCCAAATTCACCAACGGAGAAACAGACAAGCTTCCTGTAATGGCTACTACAACGCCACTCGGAACGGTATTGTACGGTAATAATGTAAGTGAAGAAATAGCGGGCAAGAAACTTCAATTAGAGATTTTTTACACCAAGTCTAATTAAAAAAAATACCTACTTATGTGCGGAATAGTTGGCTATATAGGACATAGACAAGCCTACCCTGTGATTGTGAAAGGATTGTCTCGATTGGAATATAGGGGCTATGATTCCGCTGGAATTGCCTTGTATGAAAAGGGTGCTATTCAGCTCTGCAAGACAAAAGGAAAGGTTTCAGACTTGGAAAAAAAGGCAGAGAAAGTTAAAAACATTACTGCTACACTAGGTATAGGACACACCCGTTGGGCCACCCATGGGGTGCCAAATGATGTGAATTCTCACCCACATCTTTCGAATTCAGGTCAGTTGGCCTTAATTCACAACGGCATTATAGAAAACTACGACGCTATTAAAACGGAGCTCCAATCAAGGGGCTATGTTTTTCACTCAGATACGGATACAGAAGTATTGGTGAACCTCATTGAAGAGGTCAAAAAAAAAGAAGGTGTTAAGCTTGGAAAAGCAGTTCAGTTAGCCCTTCAAGAAGTCGTTGGCGCTTATGCGATTGCGGTATTTGATCTTGAAAAACCAGATGAAATAGTGGTAGCTAAGTTGGGAAGCCCTTTGGCTATTGGTATTGGGGAAGGAGAATTTTTTGTGGCATCGGACGCCAGTCCATTTATTGAATACACTACTGACGCACTGTATTTAGAAGACCATCAAATGGCTATTTTAAAAGTGGGTAAGAAAATAAAATTACGTTCCATAAAAGACGACCTTCCTAAGACCCCTCATATTTTAGCCTTGCAACTCTCTTTAGATCAAATTGAAAAAGGAGGCTATGACCACTTTATGCTCAAAGAGATTTACGAGCAGCCAAAGGCCATTCAAGACACCTATAGGGGTAGGCTAAGACCAGAAGACGGCTTGATTAAAATGGCAGGAATAGACGCCCATATAGATCGTTTTTTAAAAGCCAATAGAATAGTGATTGTAGCCTGTGGTACTTCTTGGCATGCAGGACTTGTAGCGGAATACATCTTTGAAGAATTGGCTCGAATTCCTGTGGAGGTAGAATATGCCTCTGAATTTAGGTATAGAAACCCAATTATTGGGCCTAATGATATTGTGATTGCTATTTCTCAATCAGGAGAAACTGCAGACACTTTGGCTGCCATTGGACTAGCCAAAGAAAAAGGGGCCTTTGTGTTTGGGGTTTGTAATGTGGCCGGATCTTCTATTGCCAGGGCAACAGATGCGGGTGCTTACACACATGCAGGACCGGAGATTGGGGTAGCTTCTACCAAAGCATTTACCACTCAGATTACGGTTTTGAGTCTTATGGCGCTTAAATTAGCCAAAGAAAAAGGGGTCATGTCTACCACAGATTTTCACACCAATTTAAATGCCTTGGCGCAAATACCAGCCCAGGTTGCTTTGGCCTTACAGGCCGATGCCGCAATTCTAGAAATTGCCCATATATATAAGGACTCCACCAATTGCCTTTATTTGGGAAGAGGATTTAATTTCCCTGTGGCGTTAGAAGGGGCGCTCAAGCTTAAAGAGATTAGTTATATTCATGCAGAAGGTTATCCGGCTGCAGAAATGAAACACGGACCTATTGCCCTTATAGACGAGCAAATGCCTGTTATTGTCATTGCCACCAAACGCGGTCATTACGAAAAAGTGGTCAGTAATATTCAAGAGATTAAATCCAGAAGCGGAAAAATCATAGCCATTGTGACCAAAGGAGACGTCACTGTAAGAGGCTTGGCAGACCATGTTATTGAAGTGCCAGAAACGCTTGATTGGTTAAGCCCGCTGGTGACTACCCTGCCTTTACAATTGCTTTCTTATCACATTGCAGTACTTAGAAACTGTAATGTAGACCAGCCCAGAAACTTAGCGAAAAGCGTTACAGTAGAGTAAAAATTTCATTATTTGACAATTTAGCCCTGTCTTTATTTCGAAAAATAAAATGTGAATACACGTTTTTTTCGAAATAAATAAAAAAAGCAGTATCTTGCTTTGATAAACTAAACTGTAAAAACTTATGAAAAATCTTTTACTCGTGCTTTCTCTGTGCCTTGCATTTGCGGGTTATTCACAGACTACTATCAAAGGAACTGTAGTAGATAGTAATAGTATGCCGGTACCAGGAGCTAACGTTGTGATAGACGGAAAACCTATTGGAACGGTAACGGATTTCAATGGAAACTTCGTATTAGAAACTTCTGAAAATCCGCCATTTACCCTTAAAATATCTAGTATTGGGTATTCCCAGGCAACTGCCAGGGTTACCTCAAACAACCAAACCATTTCAGTGACTCTTGATGAGGCCAACACCATGTTGGATGAGATTGTAATCTCTGCTTCTAGAACACCAGAGCGTATTTTTGAGTCTCCGGTAACCGTGGAGCGTTTCGGAATTAAAGAGATCAAAAACACCGCTTCTGTAGATTTCTACGACGGTTTGGAGAATCTTAAAGGAGTAGATGTAAACACCAATTCATTGACCTTTAAATCTATTAACACCAGAGGTTTTGCCACTTTTGCCAATACGCGTTTTATGCAATTGGTAGACGGAATGGACAACTCTACCCCAGCACTTAACTTTCCAATTGGAAACTTGGTGGGGATGATAGAGACTGATGTGCAGAGTGTGGAATTATTACCAGGAGCTTCTTCTGCCTTATATGGAGCGAATGCCTTTAATGGTATTTTGTTCATGCGTTCTAAGAGTCCTTTTGACTATGAAGGGGTCAGTGTCTCTTTAAAAAGAGGGGTTACTTCTCAAAATGCATCAGGGTCTTTTGGAAACCCAGAAACCAATCCATACACTGATGTAGGTATTCGTTTGGCAAAAAAATTCTCAGACAAGTTTGCGGCTAAAATAAATGTTGGTTACCTAAAAGGAACAGATTGGGTAGCTAACAACGTAGCAGACAAGAGAAACAACGGATTTACCAGAGATAACTTAGATTATGACGGAATTAACGTATACGGAGATGAGGTTTCCACAAACATTAAGGGTGTTGCAGTAGCTTTAGAGGCTATGGGTGTACTTCCCGCTGGAGCAAACGCTTTAGTGCCTTCTGTTGTGGTGTCTAGACCTGGTTATATGGAAAGTGATTTAACCAATTACAATGCGGAGAGTTTAAAGGCAGACTGGGGATTGTACTTCAGGCCTTTTGCCAACGACTTTGAAATCCAATACGTAGGAAAGTACGGAACAGGAAATACTATTTACCAAGGATTAAACCGCTACAACATTAAAAACTTTATGCAACAACAGCATAAAATTGAAGTGCGTAACGACAACTTTTTTGTAAGGGGTTACGTAGTTTTAGACGATGCTGGGGATACCTATGATATGACATTTACAGGAGTTAATATTAACCGTGCTTGGAAAGATGACAAT
>Ga0209405_1000029_pt1 | contig 116817 bp, 95 predicted proteins | sample COGITO_mtgs_1105_6_FD_184803 | JGI IMG/M metagenome (GOLD analysis project Ga0209405, IMG submission 184803) | Pelagic marine microbial communities from North Sea - COGITO_mtgs_110516 (SPAdes) (version 2) | ecosystem: Environmental > Aquatic > Marine > Epipelagic ...
TAGCCTTACCCTTAAAGAGGGCGTAGAAAAAACCCTGATGGAAAAGATCCCCGAGCTGAAAGGCGTTAGGGATATGACCGACCATACAGATACCAGTAACGCCTATATGTGACAGGCCCAAGGCCTGCCCCTACTGTGCCTGGGAAGAGGTGGTTGAGGGTAATAATGGTCTGGGTAATGAGCCTGGGCGTGAGGGCACCCTGTACTTTACGGCCTGTTCGAATTGTTTAGGCCGTGGGCCTCATGTGCAGGATAAGGATGCGACGATTGAGGCTTGGAATAGGCGGGTGGATGAAAGTGAATGAGTTTTTGCCTTAATTGGTACCTTAAAAAAGCTGTAGCGATGTTTTTCCTGCAAATCACAATCGTCTTTAACTTGGGACAGAAAAATGCCAAAAGAAGATAATCCACTATTAGTCGAATGGATCGATAGCGCGCGGCCAATCAGTGAGTGGGTGTTCTTGGAAAAGAAGCCGAGTATGGAAGTTATACAATGTGTGTCGGTGGGTTGGCTGGTTGGCGAAACTGACGAGGTTTTGATGTTGGCGCCTAACTTGGGCGATATCGAAAGTGGGGGCTCTGCTCAGGCATCTGGTTTTATTCGGATTCCTAAATCTGCGGTGACCCGGAGGATTAAGTTAGTTGAGGATGTTTAGGTCCTGGTCTCCCGAAGAGCGCCATTTGGCGCTTTTTTTTGGTTTATTTGTTTATAAAATCCAATTTCTCTGAAACTTTGTGATTTGTTGACTATGGTTATTCTTAATACATAAAAATCAAAAGGATGAGTAAGGGTAACAGCGGGGGAGGCTAGGGAGTTGGCAACGGCTGGCTATATGGAACTTTGATCTGAAGGAACAGGTTATGGATGCTGTATTATTGAGTTCATTGCAATTTCTGATTAGTTTTTATACTCGTGGTTGTCGGCAGTTAGCAAGTGCTTCAGCTGTTGGTATTCTTTTCCATTATAGGATTTGGTGTTTAGCAAGTAGAAACGTTTGCTGTATCCACCCATCGTTTTTTTCTAAATTTCTTCATTTTTTTCAGTTGGTTGTTTTAACGCTGCTGGTATTCACGTATGCCAAATTTCTTAATTTATGGACTAAGAAATGAATACGATTGCTGATGATATGGGTTTTTATAAAACAACAGACCCTGCTGCTGAAATGTATTGTGCAGATGTATCCAATAAAGAGTCACGACAAACATGGATCGCTAAGCCCGGAGATGAAGTGGGCCTGAAATACCGAGGCAAGTTAATCACTGTTTGTGGTGTATTTGTGCATCCGGAGGGCTATTTGACTGGCCAAATCCGAGGCTTTGGAAACTATTCGGCTAGTGAATTTAGTGGTCTGCAGATAGGGCAGACGATCTCATTTCATCATGTTCATGTGTTTAGTTTGACGGCTGCTGATTGAAAAAAATATATAAATTTGATGCTGGATTATTTTTACACTGATGATTTATAAGGTTAATAAATGGATATTTTTACCAAATATAATCGCAAAGGTATTCAGGACAGACAAATCGATACGCTTATTGGCATTAGCAAGGGCATTCAAGCTGATGGTCACGTCAATCAGGCCGAGGCCGAGTTTTTACTCACTTGGCTGCAACAGAGCCGTCAGGCAAGCGACAATCCTGTGGTTGTTAATTTGCTAGGCAAGGTAAGCCGAATGCTTGAGGATGGTGTTTTAGATAATGAAGAGTCTAAAGAGCTATTAAGTATCTTATGCAAGATATCAGGTGAGCCTACAGCTGTTGGTGAGGTTGCCAAAACCAGCATATAGATCTCATCTGACATCGAATCAATCTTGCTTGCATATTCCATATATTCAGCTGGTGTTGGCAGTCGGCCTAGGATACCGCCTGCAAATGCAAGCTCGGCACTGGTGAGGTAAACATTGGCGCCATCGTCCAGGAGATTGGGAAAGTTGTATGTTGAGTTTCCATAACCTCAGATCACACAAATATTGAATGCCATATTGCACGGCCTTTAATTCCATATTACACAGTTGTTATTTTCCATATTGCACGCTACCATGAGGCTGTTGAAAAACAGGGTCAAATACGATGAAATATCCACGGTATATGAAGGCGCCGCTTGAGGCCGCGCTTGCCGATACACCTGTTGTGCTTATCCATGGGCCTAGGCAGTCAGGTAAATCTACGCTAGCCATTGCCGTTGGTGGAGAAAAATATAGCTATATCACTTTCGATGAAGACGCTATTTTGGCTGCTGCTCGCAACGACCCAAAAGGCTTTATTGAAGACCTTCCTCCCTATTGTATTCTTGATGAAATTCAGCGAATTCCAGAGCTGTTTACCAGCATTAAACTAAGCGTTGATAAAGACAGGCGCCCTGGCCGCTTTCTTCTTACGGGGTCAGCAAATATTCTGCTACTCCCTCAATTAGGGGACAGCCTGGCGGGGAGAATGGAAGTGATTAGGCTTCAACCGCTTTCTCAGATCGAAATTCATGGAAGCGAAACCAATTACTTATCACTAGCGTTTGATAAACAGCCGAAAGGGAGTTTTGATCACCGTTTACGTGATGATTTAGTTGATCGTATAACTCAAGGGGGGTTTCCCGAACCACTTCAGAGAAGTACACAAAAAAGGCAGCGAGCTTGGTATAGAAACTACATAGCGACCACAGTCGAAAGAGAAATTTCTGAAATATCGAATATTCGTTATGGGGCCGATATCCCTATTTTATTAGAGAAAATCGCCAACAATACTGCGTGTTTAGTGAATTTTTCCAAGTTAAGCCAGGGTTTGTTGATCGATCAGAAAACTACTAAACATTATGTAGACCTTATGTCGCAAGTATTTTTAATCAACACTTTGCGGCCCTGGCACAGTAACCGGAACAGTCGCTTGGTCAAAACACCAAAATTGCATGTCACAGATACGGGGCTGTTAAGTAATATACTTAGAATGAATAAACAACAGCTTGCTAATGAAAGGGAGATTCTGGGGCAGTTTCTTGAGACATTTATTTACAACGAATTATTAAGGCTTTCGGGTTGGTACGAGCAGGAGTTACAGTTTTTCCATTACCGCGACAACGATCAGTTCGAGGTTGATATTATTATCTTGAACGAAGAAGGGCAGATATTAGGTGTCGAAGTAAAGTTGGCGGCATCAGTGAGTGAAAAAGACTTTAAAGGCCTCAAGCACTTCAAAAAGCAGTATCCTGAAAGGTTTGTGGGTGGCCATATTTTTTATGATGGTGAGAGAGTACTGTCATTTGGTGAGGGTATGTATGCTGTGCCAATACAGTGTTTGTGGGCAAGCACAAACTAAGTACTCTTGATTAATCTCTAGCAACAAAAAATCCCGCTCAATGAATTGAGCGGGATTTTTTATTGTCTTGTGGTTTCGACCAGGTGGAGCCTTCAGGATGACCGCGTTGGGTGTCGCGGGATGAGATTCTTTGCCACTGCGTGGCTCAGAATAACAGCTCTACTGAGCTGTCACCTCCACAATATACTACAAGAGTCATATAAGAACGTTAACTGCGACCCGCAAGGAACTGATTCATGGTCTAGAATCAGGTCAAATGAAACATCTCACTATGGAAACTACGAGTGGGATTGATCCTCTGGAGATAGGCGATGACTGTTGAACCCATTATTGTCTTTAATATTTTGATTACCCTTATAGCTCTGTGGGTTGCTATGGCAGTTAATGCAAAGTTCCTTCAGCCAGCACTTTTGAATAAAAAACGCTTTGCTATTTATGAATTAAGAGATCGTCTTGCACTGCTGGCCATGAGAGGCGTTGTTGATGAAATGTCGGAGGAATACAAAACGCTAATTACTCTGATAAATGGAACGCTCTGCTCCACCAAAGGTTTTCGAATTACCGAATTTCTCAATATGCATGCGGTCATCTATAGAGATAAAGCTATGATGAAACATATTGATAGCATTCTGGAGAGGATACACAACGAAGATATGCCGCTGGAATACAAGGATTTAGTCGCTCAATTTTTCCGCCATGCCAGAGATATTTATAAGCATAAGATATGGGGGCTAAAAGTTACTTTGTGGCCCATTTTAGTGTTCTTCTCTGGCCTAGCGAAAATAATCAGCAGTGCACTTATCATAAAGAAAGGGCTGGCGAATCAATTGGATAAGATGAAGAACACCGAGCATAAGATGGAGGAGAATATTGCACGGCTGGTCATCTAGGGATATTTTTGAAAAGCCCTGTATTTTTACGACTGCTAATTACTCACCGAAAACCGTATCCAATTCATATTCCAAGAGGGCCCCACCGCATTAATGCGCAATGTCTGCTCACCCGCCTGTAAATCAACGGTGGCACTGAGGGTTACCCAGTTTTGCCAGCCGCCGGTGTTGGGTATGGCTTGGCGATCTACTTCGGTGCCATTTATCAGAGCGGCGAAGCCGTCGCTGCCTACGTCGCTGGCGACGCGGTATTCGATCAGGTAGCTGCCGGGGGTCTGCACATCTATGTTGTACTGTAGCCAGTCGCCGGCGTCTACGTAGCCAATATTTCTGCCGCCGCCGGTGCCGCCGCCGCTGTCGGTGGAGGCTTCGGTTTGGATGCCGCTCATGGCGGCGTAGAGCTCGGCTTCTAAGGTGCCTGGTACTGAGAATATGGTGTCAGACTGGCCGCCACCACTGCTGGAGGTGTCGAGGTTGTCGCCCAATGTGTCTGTGTCTTGGTAGCTTAGGCCAAAGCCGTAGGCAAATAGGGGGTCGTAGCTGCTGTCGTTGCGGTTGACGGCGAGCTGGCTGGCGCTGTTGGGCCAGGAGAAAGACAGCTTGCCGCTAAACTCATGGTTGGTGGCGCCGGCGGGGGTTTTAAATATTACGTCGGCCACGCCTGCGCCCTCGGTGCCGGGCAGCCAGGCGGCTACAAAGGCGTTGGAGGCGTTAAGCTCGGCGTTGACCCACAGCGGGCGACCGGTCAGGAAGATTGATACCACTGGTATATCCTGGTCGCGCAGTGACTGCAGCAGGGCCAGGTCTGATTTGTTGCCGGGCTGGTACTCGAGGCTGGTTAAGTCGCCTACGCCTTCGGCATAGGGTGATTCGCCAAATACCACTATGGCCACATCTGGGGCTGTGCCGCTAAAGCTGCCATTGGCACTGAGGCGGGCGGTGCCGCCTGCGGCGGTTACGGCGGACTCTATGCCGGCATAGATGGAGGTGGCGCCTGGGAAGTTGCTGTTGCTATTGCCGGTACCCTGCCAGGTAATGGTCCAGCCACCGCTCTGCTGGCCTATATCATTGGCGCCGCTGCCGGCTACTAGTACGTTGGTGTTGGGTGCCAGGGGCATTAGGTTGTCGCTGTTTTTTAGCAGTACCAGCGATTCGCGCACGGCCTGGCGGGCAATCCCACGGTGGGCCGCTGCGCCTATGAGTGCGCTGTTGTTGGCATGAGTGCGTGCCGAGGGTTTTACTTTGTCGGCGAAACCAGCGCGCAGTTTGACCCGCAGAATGCGGGTTACCGCATCGTCAATGCGCGACAGGGGCAGGGTGCCGCTCTCTACCTGGGCTATGGTGTTGGCTATAAACTCTTGCCAGGCATAGGGCACCATTATCATATCTACACCGGCCATAATCGCCTGGGCGCACTGGGTGTCGCCGCAGCCGGGCACCTGGCCATGGCCGTTCCAGTCGCCTATTACAAAGCCGTCAAAGCCCATCTGTTGTTTTAGCACGTCGGTTAGCAGGTAGTCATTGCCATGGAGCTTGGAGCCGTTCCAGCTGTTGTAGGAGGCCATTACGGTCTGGGCGCCGGCGGCGAGGGCGGTGAAGTAGCCCTGGCCATGGATATCGCGCAGCTCGGCTTCGGTGACCACGGTGTTGCCCTGGTCGACGCCGTTTTGGGTGCCGCCATCGCCAATAAAGTGTTTGGCGGTGGCTATCACATGGGCTGGGCCAAAGCGGTCGCTGGCATCACCCTGCAAGCCGGTGACTATCTCTCCGGCATAGGCTTTGATGATTTCCGAGTCTTCGGAGTAGCCCTCGTAGGTGCGTCCCCAGCTGTCGTTGCGCACTACGGCCAGGGTGGGGGCAAATACCCAGTCTATACCTGTGGCCGCCACTTCCAGGGCGGTGGCTTCGCCAATCTGGCGCATTAGGCTGGGGTTGTTGGTGGCGCCCAGGCCTATATTATGGGGAAAGATGGTGGCACCAATCACATTGTTATGGCCATGCACGGCATCTGTGCCCCAGATCACTGGCACGCCCACGCCGCCATCGCTGGTGTCGGTGCTGGCTTGGTACAGACTGTCGGCCAGGCTTACCCAGTCGGCCAGGCTGGAGTTTTTGCCATTGGGCCAGGAGCCGCCGCCATTGAGCACTGAGCCCAGGTTATAGTCGCGCACCTGGGCTGGGGTTACCTGGCTGATTTCTGCCTGTACCATCTGGCCCACTTTTTCAGCCAGGGTCATATCGGCCAAAATAATCGCCACTGCTGCATCCACATCCTCGGTTACCACGGAGTTAACTGCGGACCAGGTGGAGGCGCTGCTGTCGGGCGTAACGCTGATTGAAACCGTTGCTATGGCGCTGTCGCCGTCTGTATCCACTACTGTGTAGCTGAAGCTATCGCTGCCGCTGTAGCCGCTGTTGGGAGTATAGGTGGCGGTGCCATTTGCATTAATGGTGGCAGTGCCATTGGTGGCTGGGCTATCAAGGCTGTAGGTTACTGGGGTGTCTTCCAGGCCGCTGTCGTTGCTGCTGATATCTGTGCTGAGCTCTGTGTCCTGGTCGGTGGTATAGCTATCGTCTGCGGCGACGGGGGTATTGTCTACCGGCGTTGGCGTTGGCGCAGCTGAGCCGCCACCGCCACAGGCGCTTAGCGCGGCCGCTATAAATATTATGCCAAGATACCGGCGCATACTGGTTAGGTTAAGTAGTGATTGATAGCTGTTATTTGTCAGTCTGTACACGGCTTATGGTACCCCTTAAATGAAGCGGCTATTCTTGATTAAAGCTGGGGGTAAATAAATAGTTTTGAGGTTGTAGGTGCTTTATTAGAGCCGAAAAGGCTGTGGCAGCTTGGCCTGTATTTCTGGCAATAAAAAACCCCGCGAAAGCGGGGTTTTTTAATTGAGCTTAAAAGTCAGTTTAGCTAACTTCTACAATCTGCTCTGCCGCAATCAACTTACCTTCCTCGGCTGATTTCTGGAATGACTCAATCTGGTCAAAGTTCATATAGCGATAAATCTCATCAGACATGGAATCAATCTTAGTCGCATATTCCATATACTCAGCTGGTGTTGGCAGTCGACCCAGAATACCACCCACCGAAGCAAGCTCGGCACTGGTTAGGTAAACATTGGCGCCATCACCCAAACGGTTGGGGAAGTTACGGGTTGAGGTAGATAGCACAGTTGCGCCGGCCAGTACTCGTGCCTGGTTACCCATGCACAGTGAGCAGCCGGGCATTTCGGTGCGGGCGCCGACTTTGCCGTAGATGTTGTAGTAGCCCTCTTCCATTAGCGTATGGGCGTCCATACGGGTGGGTGGGCAGATCCAGAATCTGGAATCTACTGAGCCGGCTTCGTCGAGCAGTTTGCCTGCGGCGCGGAAGTGGCCGATATTGGTCATGCATGAGCCGATAAAGATTTCGTCGACCTTGTCGCCAGCCACTTCTGAAAGTAGCTTGGCATCATCTGGGTCATTGGGGCAGCAGACGATGGGCTCTTTGATATCGGCCAGATCGATCTCGATAACCGCGGCATATTCTGCGTCGGCATCGGCTGACATCAGTGTTGGATCAGCGACCCACTCTTCCATTTTGCGTACACGACGCTCTAATGTGCGCACATCGCCATAGCCTTCGGCAATCATCCAGCGCAGTAGCGTGATATTTGAGTTGAGGTACTCGGCGACGGAGTCTTCACCCAGCTTAATGGTACAGCCAGCTGCTGAGCGCTCGGCGGAGGCATCGGAAAGCTCAAAGGCCTGCTCTACGGTTAGACCTTCAATACCTTCACCTTCAATTTCTAGAATACGACCACTGAAGAAGTTCTTTTTGCCTTTCTTCTCTACGGTTAGCAAACCTTCTTTAATACCGTAGTAGGGGATGGCATGGACTAGGTCTCGCAATGTGATACCGGGCTGCATTTTGCCCTTAAAGCGCACCAGCACAGACTCTGGCATATCCAGTGGCATTACGCCGGTGGCTGCTGCGAAAGCAACCAGACCAGAACCGCCGGGGAATGAAATACCCATCGGGAATCTGGTGTGTGAATCGCCGCCAGTACCTACTGTATCTGGAAGCAGCATACGGTTTAGCCAGCTGTGAATAATGCCGTCACCGGGGCGCAGTGAGACACCGCCGCGGTTCATAATAAAGTCGGGCAGGCTGTGTTGAGTAGAGATATCAACGGGCTTGGGGTAGGCTGCTGTGTGACAGAATGACTGCATAACCAAGTCGGTTGAGAAGCCTAGGCAGGCCAGGTCTTTTAGCTCGTCTCTGGTCATGGGGCCGGTGGTGTCTTGTGAACCAACGGTGGTCATTTTGGGTTCGCAGTAGGTGCCGGGGCGGATGCCGTCGACGCCGCAGGCTTTGCCGACCATTTTCTGGGCTAAGGTGTAGCCAGCGTCAGTTTCTATGGGTGCGGTGGGCTGACGGAATACGTCTGATGGAGCTAGGCCCATATGCTCGCGGGCACGCTGGGTAAGGCCGCGGCCTACGATTAGGTTAATACGGCCATCGGCCTGTACTTCATCGAGGATCACTTCTGATTTATGCTCAAATTCTGAGACTACTTCGCCAGCTTCATTAAGGATTTTGCCTTCGTAGGGGAAGATCTCAATCACATCGCCATTGTTGATATTGTCCACTGGGGCTTCAAACACTAGGGCGCCAGCATCTTCCATGGTGTTAAAGAAGATGGGGGCTACTTTGCTACCAAAGCAGATGCCGCCGCTGCGCTTATTGGGTACGCCGGGCATATCTTCACCGAAGAACCATAGCACGGAGTTTGTAGCTGACTTACGAGATGAGCCGGTTCCAACCACGTCACCGATAAAGGCAACGGGCAGGCCGCGGGCTTTTAGCTCGTCGATCTGAGTCATGGGGCCGGTAACGCCATGCTCTTCTGGGTGCATGCCGTCGCGAGTCATCTTAAACATAGCACGGGCATGGAGTGGGATATCGGGTCGTGACCAGGCATCCTGAGCAGGGGAGAGGTCGTCTGTATTGATTTCGCCGGTGGCTTTAAATACAGCTACTTTGATGCTTTGTGGTACGGCATCGTTGTTGGTGAACCATTCGGCATCGGCCCAGGATTGCATTACTGCTTTAGCGTTGGCATTGCCGCCATCGGCTTTTTCTGCCACATCATGGAAGGCATCAAATACTAGTAGTGTGCTTTTTAATTCTTCAGCAGCCTGAGTCGCCAGTTCTGCATCGTCGAGCAGGGCAACCAGTGTGGCTACGTTATAGCCACCGTGCATATTGCCGAGCAGGGTTACTGCGGCGCTGCGGTCGATCAGGGGGGAGGAGGCTTCGCCATTGACGATAGCGCTTAAAAAGCCGGCTTTAACATAGGCGGCTTCATCCACACCTGGAGGAACGCGATTGGCTATCAGGTCGAGCAGAAATTCTTCTTCACCAGCTGGCGGGTTTTTTAATAACTCAACCAGCCCTGCGGTCCATTCTGGATCCAATGGTTTGGGGGGAATATTCTGTTCGGCGCGTTCTGCGACATGGGCGCGATAGGCTTCTAGCACTGGGTGCTTCTCCTTTAATAAATTGTTGGATTCGGCAGCGGCATAGACCACTGGATTCGGGGCGGAATTGTACGTGAATCTGTAGTTTATTTACAGAATATTCAGTTATAGCCATTATTTGTCAGCAGAAGGCTATAATGGCCGTCTGTTAAGACCAATTAATTAGATAAACCACATTTATGACCACCGCTTTAAAACAATCTGCCACTGCCGGCGCTCTGCAGGAAATCCAGGCGTTTTTGCCCTGCGCCACGCCAGATCAATGGCTGGAAAATGCTCTTGATAATCAGGCCCTAATGCTGATCGACCATGCCAATTGCGAAAAAAAGGCTGCCAGCACGGCGCTTAATCTGATCTACCGCTACACAGATAACTTTGAGCTGCTGAATAAGATGTCGCGCCTGGCCCGGGAAGAGATGCGCCATTTTGAGCAGGTGATTGCCATTATGAAGCGGCGCAATATTGAATATCTGCATATCTCGGCGTCGCGCTATGCGGCTGGTATGCGCGAGCAGGCGCGGGCCAATGATCCGGGTAAATTGGTGGATATGCTGGTGATTGGTGCCTTTATTGAGGCGCGCTCTTGCGAGCGCTTTGCGCGTTTGGCCCCTTATCTGGATGATGAGCTGGAGGAATTTTATACCTCGTTGCTGAAGTCTGAGGGGCGGCATTATCAGGATTATTTGAAGCTGGCTCAAAAGGCTGCTGGCGATGCTGGTATTGATGATCGGGTTGCGGTATTTGCTGAATCTGAGCAGCGCTTGATTGAGCAGCCGGATACGGAGTTTAGATTTCATTCCGGGCCGGTGAGCTAGCTTAGGGCGCCTGTTTGACTACCTGAAAGGGGTACGGTTTTTTGTCTGCAAGGGTATACCATTGTGGCGGTTCAGCCGGCTAGGGCCTACTTTTTGCGGCTGGGATTTTTAATTGGGTTTCAATATGGTTTTCAATATGGCTTTCAATATGGCTTTCAATTTGATTTTCAATCGAGTGGCTAAACTATTTTCTTCTGCGTGCGCCCGGTCAAAGCTCTGCATGTCTGCGGCTGTTTTTGCCGGGTTAATCATGTTGGGTGGCTGCGCTCCCTCCGAAACCGAGTCTGAGCGTGCCAACGCTGTCTACGATGAGCTGTTTATGGAGAGCCTGAGAGACAGCCCGGAGTATATGGCCTATATGGGTATGCGCGAGCGCTATGATGAGTGGGATGACTACTCCCAGGCTGCGTTTGACCATAATGTGGCGGTGAGCAAGCGCCATTTGGCCAGGCTGGAGACTATTGATGCCGAGGCATTGGATACATCGGCGACGCTGAGTTTAACGCTGTACAGGCAGCGCCTGCAGAATGGCCTGGCTGATACCCGGTGGCGCTACCATGGCTACCCAATCAATCAGATGTTTGGTGTGCACTCCAGTATTCCCAGCTTTCTGATTAATCAGCATCTGATTGCCGATGTGAAAGAGGCTGAGGCCTATATTGCCCGGGTGCGCGCTGTGCCTGAGGTGCTGGGCCATGTGATTGAGGATTTAAATATCCGTGCCGACAGGGGCATTATTGCGCCGAAGTTTGTGTTCCCCCATAGCATTCGTGATAGCCAGAATATTATTGCCGGTATTAATGATGGCAGTGGTGAAAACCCACTGATGGCTGATTTTAAAGGCAAGCTGGACAAGCTTGAGCTGAATACCGCTGCTAAGGCAGCTCTGGTAGATCAGCTGGGTGTGGCTCTGGCAGAGCATTTTGCGCCGGCTTACCTGATGCTGATCGAGACGCTGCAAGCTCTGGGCGAGCGCTCGGAGGGCAACTTTGGGGTCTGGCGCCTGCCTGATGGCGCTGCCTATTATGTCAATGCCCTGAAGCGTATGACCACTACCGATATGACCCCTGATCAAATTCATCAGCTGGGTCTGGAAGAGGTGGCGCGTATTCACGATGAGATGCGCGATATTATGCAGCAGGTGGGTTTTGAGGGTGATCTGCAGGATTTCTTTGCGTTTATGCGCACCGACCCGCAGTTTTATCTGGCTGACACTGACGAGGGTCGCCAGACCTACCTGGATGAGGCGGCCCGGGTGATTGACGAGATGGAGGAGCGTCTGGATGAGCTGTTTTATTCCAAGCCAAAGGCCCGGGTAAAGGTTAAGGCGGTTGAGGCATTTCGTGAAAAGTCTGCGGGCCGGGCGTTTTATCAGCGGCCTGCCGAGGACGGCTCGCGGCCCGGTACCTACTATGCCAATCTCTATCGCATGCAGGATATGCCCACCTATGACCTTGAGGCGCTGGCTTACCATGAGGGTATTCCCGGGCACCATATGCAGGGGACCATTTCGCAGGAGCAGCAGGGGCTGCCTATGTTCCGTCGCCACGGTGGCTACACGGCTTACTCGGAGGGCTGGGGCCTGTACTCGGAATATATTCCCAAAGAGATGGGTCTGTACAGCAACCCCTACTCAGATTTTGGCCGTCTGAGCATGGAAATCTGGCGAGCCTGCCGGCTGGTGGTGGATACTGGCCTGCATCACAAGCGCTGGACCCGAGAGCAGGCGATTGATTATCTGACCGCCAATACCTCCAGCTCTGTGGAGGCCAACACCAAGGCGATTGAGCGCTATATGATTATGCCCGGTCAGGCTACAGCCTATAAGGTGGGCATGCTTAAGTTGCTGGAGCTGCGCGAAAAAGCCCGCGCTGCTCTTGGCGACAAGTTTGATATTCGCGGTTATCACGAGGTGGTGCTCAGCAATGGCGCTGTGCCACTCAATGTTCTTGAAGATCTGGTAGATGACTGGGTGGCTGAAACTCAGGGTTAGTTCAGCAGGGGTCGCAGTTTACAGATAATAAAAAAGGCAGCCTTGGCTGCCTTTTTAATGCTCGTATTGTCAGACTTATCTGTCTTCAACCGGCTTGTAATCGCGAACATCTGCACCTGTGTACAGCTGACGTGGACGGCCAATGCGGTAAGGGTGAGTGATCATTTCGTTCCAGTGGGAAATCCAGCCTACGGTGCGGCCTGTGGCAAAGATTACGGTAAACATCTCTACGGGAATACCCAGCGCTTTTAGAATAATACCTGAATAGAAATCTACATTGGGGTAGAGTTTCTTGGACACAAAGTACTCGTCTTCCAGGGCAATTTTTTCCAGCTTCTTGGCCAGGCGGAACAGCGGGTCGTTTTGCAGGCCCATCACTTCCAGCACTTCGTCGCAGCTCTCGCGCATTACTGTGGCGCGGGGGTCGTAGTTTTTATAGACGCGGTGGCCAAAGCCCATGAGACGGAATGGGTCATTTTTGTCTTTGGCTTTGGCGACATATTCTTCAATATTATCTTCGTGGCCAATCTCTTCGAGCATAACCAGCACGGCTTCGTTGGCGCCGCCGTGAGCCGGTCCCCAGAGGGCTGCGATACCAGCTGCAATACAGGAGAATGGGTTGGCGCCTGAGGAGCCGGCCAGTCGCACTGTTGAGGTGGAGGCATTCTGTTCATGGTCTGCGTGCAGCAGAAAGATGCGGTCCATGGCGCGGGCAATGGCAGGCTCTACTTTGTAGGGCTCGCAGGGGGTGCCAAACATCATATGCAGGAAGTTTTCTGAGTAGGACAGGCTGTTATCTGGGTAGATAAAGGGCTGGCCGGTAAAGTGTTTGTGGCACATGGCGGCGATTGTGGGAATCTTGGCAATCAGGCGATGGGCTGAGATTTTGCGGTGCTCTTCGTTGGTGATATCCAGCGAGTCATGGTAGAACGATGACATGGCACCCACCACGCCGCAGAGCATGGCCATGGGGTGAGCATCGTAGCGGAAGCCGCTGATAAAGTGCTCTACCGAACGATTGACCATGGTGTGGTATTTAATGGTGTTTTCAAATTCTGTTTTTTGCGCTGCATTGGGCAGTGAGCCCTCCAGCAGCAGGTAGCAGGTTTCCAGATAGTCTGATTTTTCCGCCAGTTCTTCGATGGGGTAGCCGCGGTGCAGCAGAATGCCTTTATCGCCGTCGATATAGGTGATATCGGACTGGCAGGCTGCGGTTGCAGAGAATCCTGGGTCGTAGGTGAAAAAACCATGGCTTCCAAGAGTGCCTATGTCGATAACATCTTGCCCTCTGGTGCCTTTAAGAACGGGCAATTCAATGGGTGTTTCGCCGTCGATAGTCAGGGTTGCTGTGCGATCGGTCATACTGGGTCCTCGAAAAAACCTTGGTGGAATGCGGATGAAAAAACGACTGCAATCATAGATGTTCAGGCTAAATTGTCAACTTAAACCCATAGCTGAAATGTCCAAAAGAGCCTGTTATTAGGGCTTAAAGCCTGTCAAAGATAGCGATTATTCACCGATAAAATGATCTTTCCCATGCTGATGGGCCTAAGCTGGTGGTGCAGAAATTTACTACGGACCACTGGTCACTAAAACCCGCTTAAGCAATGGTCCGTTGTATAAAGTTATTTAATTGGGTTTATAACTTTTGTGAATTGAATTTAAGCCTGCAGGCCACTATACTGCTGCGCCATCAAAGTCCCGGTCTGAGCACCACCATCCTGGTTCTGACCGTTATAGAGAGTAGTTAAATCCATTTCCGTTGATGCGGATCATCTTTTTAAGGTACTACCTGTCGTGGATAAAAAAAGACCAGTCAATTTAGATATTGGAACAATCAAGCTTCCAATTACCTCCTATGTTTCGATCTTGCACCGCGTCTCTGGTGTGATTATGTTTTTTGCTGTGGGCATCTTCCTGTGGATTCTGGAAAGCAGCCTGGCCTCAGAGCAAAGCTTTGCTGACCTGGGGCAGTTGCTCAGCAACCCGATCTGTCAGTTTATTATCTGGGGCAGCCTGGCTGCACTGGCCTATCACGCTATTGCTGGTATCCGCCATCTGATTATGGATTTTGGATTCGGTGAAGATGACTTTGCCAGCGGCCGCAACAGTGCATGGGCTGCGGTGGTGTTGGCTGTTGTTGCTATAGCTCTTATTACATGGTGGATTCTTTAATGGTTACTACAGTAACAAGCCTGGGCCGCAGCGGCCTGTCTGACTGGATGATCCAGCGCATTAGCGCCTGGGTAATGACCGCCTATCTGGTGTTTATTGTTGGCTACTTTATTGGCAACCCAAATCTTAATTACGCTCAGTGGGCAGAGTTAAACAGTTCGCTGCCTATGCGTATGTTTAGCCTGATTACCATTCTCAGTATTGCCGCTCATGCCTGGATTGGCATGTGGTGTGTGCTGACCGATTACATCACGGTGCGACTGATTGGGCCAAAGGCCACTGCGATCCGTATCTTTTTTCAGCTAGGCATGATTGCAATTACCTTGCTCTACGTGATCTGGGCTATCGATATCCTCTGGGGAATTTAACTACATGGCTAACATTAGAACGATGAGTTTTGATGCCGTTATCGTCGGTGGTGGCGGTTCTGGTATGCGCGCGGCACTGCAGCTGGCGCAATCTGGTTACAAGACAGCAGTAATTACCAAAGTATTTCCCACTCGCTCCCACACTGTTTCTGCCCAGGGCGGCATTACCTGTGCGATTGCCAGTGATGACCCCAATGATCAGTGGCAGTGGCATATGTATGACACTATTAAGGGCTCTGACTATATTGGTGATCAGGAAGCCATTGAATATATGTGTCAGACCGGCCCGGAGGCGATCTTTGAGCTGGAGCATATGGGTCTGCCTTTCTCCCGTACTGAAGAGGGTCGCATTTACCAGCGCCCCTTTGGCGGCCAGTCCAAGGACTTTGGCAATGGCGGTCAGGCGGCGCGCACCTGTGCCGCGGCAGACAGGACCGGCCATGCACTGTTGCACACGCTGTATCAGGGCAATCTGAAAAACGAAACCACATTCCTCAATGAATGGTATGCGGTGGATATTGTTAAAAATGCGGATAACGCTGTGGTTGGCGTTGTGGCTATCAATATCGAAACCGGTGAAACGGTGTATGTAAAATCCAAAGCCACTGTATTCGCCACCGGCGGAGCAGGGCGTATCTATGCTTCCACTACCAATGCACATATCTGTACCGGCGACGGCGTGGGCATGGCACTGCGCGCGGGCTTCCCGGTGCAGGATATTGAGATGTGGCAGTTCCACCCCACAGGTATTCACGGCGCAGGCACCTTGGTGACTGAGGGCTGTCGCGGTGAAGGTGGCTATTTAATTAATAAAGATGGCGAGCGCTTTATGGAGCGTTATGCCCCCAATGCCAAAGATCTGGCTGGCCGCGATGTGGTTGCCCGCTCTATGGTGCTGGAGATTCTGGAGGGCCGCGGCTGTGGCCCAGATGGCGACCATGTGTACCTGAAGCTGGATCATCTGGGTGAAGAGACTCTCAATGCCAAGCTGCCGGGTATTCTTGAGCTATCCCGAACCTTTGCCCATGCCGATCCGGTCAAAGAACCCATTCCTGTGGTACCTACCTGCCACTATATGATGGGTGGTATTCCCACCAATGTGGATGGTCAGGCACTGACCATTGATAAAGATGGCAATGACCAGGTGATTGAAGGCTTTTACGCCTGTGGTGAAGCGGCCTGTGTGTCTGTGCATGGCGCTAACCGTCTGGGCGGTAACTCGCTGCTGGATCTAGTGGTCTTTGGCCGCGCGTCCGGTATGTTTATCGAGAAGCAGCTGCGCGAAGGTATTAATCTGAAAGATGCCAGCGAAGCAGATATTGAAGCAGCCATGGTTGGTCTTAACCGCATTAATACTTCTGAAGGGGGCGAAAAAGCCTCTGTGCTGCGTGCTGAGTTGCAGACCATTATGCAGAACTACTTCGGTGTATTCCGTCGCGGTGACTTTATGAAAGAGGGCATTGAGAAGCTTAACGCGCTGCGTCCGCGCATTGAGAATGTGGTGCTGGAAGATAAGAGCAATGCCTTTAACACGGCCCGCATTGAAGCTCTGGAGTTGCAAAATCTATTTGCTACTGCTGAAGCCACGGCTATTTCTGCTGAAGGCCGCACTGAAAGCCGCGGCGCTCATGCCCGTGAAGACTTTCAGGAGCGCGATGATGAGAATTGGCTGTGCCACTCGGTGTATTTCCCCGAGAGCAAGACGCTGGGCAAGCGCGGCGTAAACTTTACGCTGAAAACCCGCGAAGCTTTTGAACCTAAAATCCGTACCTATTAATAGGGGCTGACTGAATTATGTTGAATGTAAGTATTTATCGCTACAACCCTGAAGTGGACTCTGAGCCTTATATGCAAGACTTTAAGGTCGATACCCAGGGTAAAGATGTGATGGTTCTGGATGTACTTGAGAAGCTCAAGACTGAAGATCCAACCCTGACTTTCCGTCGCTCGTGCCGCGAAGGCGTGTGCGGTTCTGACGGGGTGAATATCTCTGGTAAGAACGGTCTGGCCTGTATTACGCCGCTGTCAGAGGCGGTTAAGGGCAATAAGCTGGTGATTCGCCCGCTGCCCGGTCTGCCGGTGATTCGCGATCTGGTAATCGATATGAGCCAGTTCTACGCCCAGTACGAGAAGATTCAGCCCTATATGATCAATAACAATCCGGCGCCGGCTATTGAGCGTCTGCAGTCTCCTGAAGAGCGCGCCAAGCTGGATGGCTTGTATGAGTGTATTCTGTGCGCCTGCTGTTCAACGGCTTGCCCGTCGTTCTGGTGGAATCCGGATAAGTTTATTGGCCCCTCTGGTCTGTTGCAGGCCTACCGCTTTTTGGCTGATAGCCGCGATACAGCCACTGAAGAGCGCCTGGCTAACCTAGATGATCCGTTCAGTGTTTTCCGCTGCCACGGCATTATGAACTGTGTGCAGGTGTGCCCCAAGGGCTTGAACCCGACTAAGGCCATTGGGCATATTCGCAGTATGTTGATCAGAAGCGCGACTTAATTACCCGATTAGTCTTGATTGCTAGGCTAAAAGCCCCAAACGGCCAGTTTTTACTGGCCGTTTTGCTAAATGCAGTTTAGAATACGCGCGGTCGAAAATGGCCTAATACACAGTATTTGAATGGGGAATATGAGTAATGCCTGAGGGCTTAATGGAGCAATTTTTACGCTCCTCCCACTTTTCCGGTGGAAACGCCGCCTACATCGAAGAACTCTACGAAACCTATCTGCACGAACCCAACAGCGTGCCGGAGGAGTGGAGCAGTTTTTTTGACTCTCTACCCCGCACCAATGGTTCTGTAACTCCCGATATTTCCCACGCCACCATTATTCAACACTTTGAACTGCTGGGCCGCCGCCAGGCTCGGCCAACGCCAGCGCCAGGCTCCGGTGGTATCCACCTTGAGCATGAGCGCAAGCAGGTCAAGGTGGTGCAGCTAATTAGCTCGTACCGCTTTCGCGGTCACCAGAAAGCCAGTCTAGACCCTCTGGGGTTGATGGTGCGTGAGGATGTGCCCGATTTGCATCTGCACTTTCATGGCCTGACCGATGCTGACCTAGATACCACTTTCCAGACCAGCCCCCTGTATATGGGCAAGCCCGAGGCAACTCTGCGTGAGATTGTCGAGACTCTGGAAGAGACCTACTGTGGCCATCTGGGGCCAGAGTTTATGCATATCACCAGCTTTGCTGAAAAGCAGTGGCTGGCCCAGCGCTGTGAGTCTGTGCGCTCCAAGCCTACCTATGGTGATGAGGCTCGTATTGATGTCCTGAATCGTCTGACGGCAGCTGAGGGTCTGGAAAAGCATCTCGACTCCAAGTATCCGGGGACCAAGCGTTTTGGTCTCGAGGGGGGTGAGAGCCTGATACCGCTGCTGGACTGCCTGGTGCGCCGCTCTGGCGAGTATGGCTGTAAAGAAATTGTTATGGCCATGGCCCACCGCGGCCGCCTTAATGTGCTGGTTAATATTCTTGGCAAAAACCCCGCTGAAATGTTTGAAGAATTTGAAGGCAAGCGTCTGGTCAATACCAGTGGCGATGTGAAATACCATCAGGGCTTTTCATCCAATGTGATGACCCCCGGTGGTGAGGTGCATATGGCCCTGGGCTTTAACCCATCGCACCTGGAGATTTCCTGCCCGGTAGTGATTGGCTCTGGCCGTGCCCGTCAGGATCGTCGCGACGATGCCAGCGGCGAGAAGGTGGTGCCTATTTTAATGCACGGTGATGCGGCTTTTGCCGGTCAGGGTGTAGTGATGGAGACCTTCCAGCTATCTCAGACTCGCGCCTATAAAACCGGCGGCACCATCCATATTGTGATCAATAACCAGGTGGGCTTTACCACCAGCCGTCAGGACGATGCGCGCTCTACCGAGTACTGTACAGATATCGCCAAGATGGTGCAGGCGCCTATTCTGCATGTTAATGGCGATAACCCGGATGCGGTGATGTTTGCGGCTATGTTAGCCATGGACTACCGCTATGAGTTTGGCAAAGATGTGGTGATTGACCTGGTCTGCTATCGCCGTCGCGGTCATAACGAGACCGATGAGCCATCGTCTACCCAGCCGTTGATGTACGACCTGATTCGCAAGCACAGCACTACCAGAACCCTGTATGCCCAGAAACTGGCTGCAGAAGGCGTGTTGGAGCAAGATAAGGCCAACGAAATGGCCAATGAATACAGAGCCAGCCTGGATAATGGTGATTTTGTAGTGCACAACCTGGTTCGTGAGCCGGATACCAGTCTGTTTGTTAACTGGAACCCGTATCTGGACCACGACTGGCGCACGCCAGCCCATACCGGAATCGATCTTAAAACCCTGCAGGATGTTGCCGCCAAGATTACCCAGATTCCGGATGGTATTCAGGTGCAGCGTCAGGTTGCCAAGATTTATGATGACCGCCGCAAAATGGCCGGTGGTGCCCTGCCTCTTAACTGGGGTATGGCTGAGCTGCTGGCCTATGGCACTCTGCTGCAGGAAGGTTTCCCGATTCGTTTGACCGGTCAGGATGTGCGTCGCGGCACTTTCTCTCACCGCCATGCAGTGGTATTTAACCAGAAAGATGGCGAAGCCTATCTGCCCATGACCAATCTCTACGAGGGTCAGCCGCGTTTTGATATCTATGACTCGGTGCTGTCTGAAGAGGCGGTGCTGGCATTTGAATACGGCTATGCCACCACAGCGCCCAAGGGTCTGATTATCTGGGAAGCCCAGTTTGGTGACTTTGCCAATGGCGCCCAGGTGGTGATTGACCAGTTTATTGCCAGTGGCGAGCACAAATGGGCCCGTATGTCTGGGCTTACCATGTTGCTGCCTCACGGCTTTGAAGGGCAGGGGCCAGAGCATTCCTCCGCTAGACTGGAGCGCTTTCTGCAACTCTGTGCAGAGCACAATATGCAGATCTGTAACCCGACTACACCAGCGCAGATATTCCATCTGCTGCGCCGCCAGGCTATACGCCCGATGCGCCGTCCGCTGGTGATTATGAGTCCCAAGTGGATTTTGCGTCACAAGCTGGCGACGTCGTCGCTGGAAGATCTGTCCCAGGGGCAGTTCGATGACGTGATTGATGATGATCTCGACCACGCCAAGGCGCGGCGCGTTGTTCTGTGCTCGGGCAAGGTCTATTACCATTTGCTGGAAGAGCGCATGGAGCGGGGCATAGATGATATAGCCCTGATTCGTCTGGAGCAGCTCTATCCGTTCCCCGATACTGAGCTCGAAGATATTCTGCGCCCCTACAGCAATATAGAAGATATTATCTGGTGTCAGGAAGAGCCCATGAATCAGGGTGCCTGGTATAGCAGCCAGCACCATATGCGCCATGTAATCCAGCGCTTAAAACCAGAATTACACCTTAGCTTTGTGGGTCGCGAAAGTTCAGCGGCACCCGCAAGCGGATATATGTCTGTTCATTTGGAAGAGCAGAAACAATTTATTGATCAAGCACTCACAATCGACTCTTAAGGCAGGAATAGATTAATGGCCATCGAAATTAAGGCACCGACCTTCCCCGAATCTGTACAAGAAGGCACTTTAGCCACTTGGCACAAGAATGTTGGTGACAGCGTGACACGGGACGAGCTAATCGTTGATATTGAAACCGATAAGGTAGTTCTGGAAGTGGTTGCGCCCGCATCCGGCATACTTTCTGAAGTGCTTAAAGCCCAGGACGATACTGTGCTGAGCAATGAAGTGATTGCGCGCATTGAAGAGGGCGAGGCTACAGCCCCAGCAGCGCCGGCAGCGAAAAAAGAAGAGGCTGATATTCAGGTGGCCGAATCGCTGGTTAACCCGGCCGCTAAAAAGCTTGCTGATGAGCGAGGAATTGATCTCTCGCAAATCTCTGGCACTGGCAAAGGTGGCAGAATAACCAAAGAAGATGTGGTTAATTTCACTCCGCCAGCGGCACCAGCCCCTGCGGCGGCGCCAGCACCAGCGGCCCAGAGCACTGAAGAGCCCATGCCTGCGGGCGAGCGCGTTGAGCGCCGTGTGGCCATGACCAGAATGCGTTCGCGCATTGCCGAACGCCTGCTGGATGTAACTCAGACCACTGCCTCGCTGACCACCTTTAACGAAGTGGATATGTCGGCCCTGATGGGACTGCGCAAACAGTACCAGGACGAATTTACCAAGACCCACAGCGGCACCAGACTCGGCTTTATGGGTTTCTTTGTAAAAGCTGCGGTAGAGGCCCTGAAGCGCTTCCCGCTGGTGAATGCCTCTATTGATGGCACTGATATTGTCTACCATGGCTTCCAGGATATTGGTGTGGCTGTATCCACCGATCGCGGCCTTGTGGTTCCTGTGTTGCGCAATGCCGAGAATATGAGCATTGCCACTGTAGAGAACAGCATTGGTGACTATGCGGGCAAGGCGCGCGACGGCAAGCTAAGCATTGAAGAGATGACTGGCGGTACCTTTACTATTACCAATGGCGGCGTGTATGGCTCATTGCTATCAACCCCCATTATTAACCCGCCACAGACAGCGATTCTGGGAATGCACACTATTCAGCAGCGCCCGGTAGCGGTTAATGGTCAGGTGGAGATACGTCCGATGATGTATCTGGCACTGTCCTATGATCACCGTCTGATTGACGGCAAGGAAGCGGTACAATTCTTGGTGACGATTAAGCAGTTAATCGAGGACCCTGCTAAGATTTTACTTGAAATTTAACTTGCAAGTTATTGATATATAGGTATTTAAATGTCAGATAAATATGATGTTGTGGTAATTGGCAGTGGCCCGGCTGGCTATGTAGCCGCCATTCGCGCTGCTCAGTTGGGGCTTAAAACTGCCTGTATTGAGAAGTCGCAGAACGATGAAGGCAAGGGCGTTAATGGCGGTACCTGCCTAAATGTGGGCTGTATCCCCTCCAAAGCACTGCTGGATAGCTCTTACAAGTACCATGAAGCCAAGGAAGACCTGGGTATTCACGGTATCACCACCAAAGGCGTGGCTATGGATATTCCTGCCATGCTGGCGCGCAAAAACAAGATTATTAATCAGCTGACGGGCGGTATTGCCGGGCTATTCAAAGCCAATGGCGTGACCGCGCTGTATGGCACAGGCAAGCTGCTGGCGGGCAAGAAGGTTGAGCTGACCGCCAATGATGGCGCTGTGACTGTGATTGAGGCGGGCAATGTGATTCTGGCTTCTGGTTCACTGCCTATAGATATTCCTGTGGCCAACGTTGATGGCGACCTGATTGTTGATTCCACCGGTGCCCTGGAGATTGGCGAAGTGCCCAAGCGTTTGGGCGTAATTGGCGCTGGCGTTATTGGCCTGGAGCTGGGTTCTGTTTGGAACCGTCTGGGGTCGGATGTGGTTCTATTGGAAGCGATGGAAGATTTTCTGGCGATTATGGACAAAGCCATTGCCAAAGAATCGAAAAAGATCTTTACCAAGCAGGGCCTGGATATCCGTCTGGGCGCCCGAGTGACTGGTACCGAGATTAAAAAGGGTGCTGTTGAAGTGACCTTTAAGACTGCCGATGGCTCTGAGCACAAAGAGACCTTTGATAAGCTGATTGTCTGCGTAGGCCGCCGTGCCTTTACCGACGGTCTGCTGGCCGAAGACAGCGGCGTGCAGCTGGATGAGCGCGGTACAGTATTTGTTAATGACCAATGTGCCACCAATGTGTCTGGTGTTTATGCCATTGGCGATCTGGTGCGCGGTCCGATGCTGGCCCACAAGGGTTCCGAAGAGGGCGTAATGGTGGCCGAGATTATTGCCGGCCACAAGGCACAGATGAACTACGATATTGTGCCCAATGTGATCTATACCCACCCAGAGGTTGCCTCTGTGGGTCAGACCGAAGAACAGATTAAGGCGGCAGGAGAGCCCTACAATGTTGGTGTATTCCCATTCGCTGCCAGTGGTCGCGCTATGGCCGCTAACGATACCGATGGAATGGTAAAAATTATTGCCCATGCTGATACAGACCGCATTCTGGGTTGCCATATTGTTGGCCCCAGCGCTGCAGATTTGGTGCAGCAGGTGGCCATTGCAATGGAGTTTGGCTCCAGCGCAGAAGACTTAGGTATGACCGTATTTGGTCACCCGACTCTGTCGGAAACTGTGCATGAGGCTGCGCTGGCTGTGAATGGCTCTGCTATTCATATCGCCAACCGCAAGCGTCGTTAAGCCCGGTTAACAATACCTTTTGACCCCCGGGCGCGAGCCTGGGGAAACATCCATCCGCAACATTTAACGGGAAGACAAGTATGAACCTGCACGAATATCAGGGTAAGCAGCTATTTGCTGAGTACGGACTGCCAGTGTCTAAGGGCATTGCTGCAGAAACCGCACAGGATGCCGCAGCTGCTGCCGATACTATCGGCGGCGACAAATGGGTTGTTAAAGCTCAGGTCCACGCTGGAGGCCGCGGTAAAGCTGGCGGTGTAAAGCTGGTGAGCTCCAAAGCCGAAATTGAAGAGTTCGCCAATAACTGGCTGGGCAAGAATCTGGTCACCTACCAGACAGATGCCAATGGCCAGCCGGTCAGTCGTATTCTGGTTGAGACCTGCACCGATATAGATCAAGAGCTGTATCTGGGTGCTGTGGTCGACCGTGCAACTCGCCGTATTATCTTTATGGCCTCCACCGAGGGCGGTGTTGAGATCGAGAAGGTTGCAGAAGAGACTCCCGAAAAAATTCTCAAGGCGATTATCGACCCTCTGACTGGCGCGCAGCCTTATCAGGGCCGTGATCTGGCCTTTAAGCTGGGTCTTAAAGGGGTTCAGATTAAGCAGTTTGTGCAGATATTTATGGGTCTGGCCAAGATGTTTAAAGAGAAAGATCTTGAGCTGCTGGAAATTAACCCACTGGTTATCACCGACGAGGGCAACCTTCACTGCCTGGATGCCAAAGTTATTATCGATGGCAATGCCATGTACCGTCAGCCTGCGATCAAAGAGATGCATGATCCCTCACAGGAAGATGCCCGCGAAGCCCATGCCGCTTCCTTTGAGCTGAACTACGTGGCCCTGGATGGCAATATTGGTTGTATGGTCAATGGCGCTGGTCTGGCTATGGGTACCATGGATATTGTTCACCTGCACGGCGGTTCACCTGCCAACTTCCTCGATGTTGGGGGCGGCGCAACCAAAGAGCGCGTGGTAGAAGCCTTTAAAATTATTCTCTCCGACAGCAATGTTAAAGCCGTACTGATCAATATCTTTGGCGGTATTGTGCGCTGTGACCTGATCGCCGATGGTGTGATTGGTGCAGTAGAAGAGGTGGGTGTAAAGATTCCAGTGGTTGTTCGCCTCGAGGGCAACAATGCTGAACTGGGTACTAAGAAGCTGGCCGAATCCGGTCTGGCCATTATTGCAGCAACCAGCCTGACGGATGCCGCACAACAAGCTGTTAAAGCCGCAGGAGGTAACTAATATGTCTATCCTAATCAATAGCGACACTAAGGTTATCTGTCAGGGCTTTACCGGTGGTCAGGGTACCTTCCACTCAGAGCAAGCGCTCGAGTATGGTACAAAAATGGTTGGTGGTGTTACTCCAGGTAAGGGCGGTACAGAGCATCTGGGTCTGCCAGTTTTTAATACTGTTGCAGAAGCCGTAGCAGCCACAGGCGCTGAAGCCTCGGTGATCTATGTGCCTGCACCATTCTGTAAAGATTCTATTCTGGAAGCGGCCAATGCCGGCCTCAAGCTGGTTGTGTGCATTACTGAGGGTATTCCCACTCAGGATATGCTCGACTGCAAAGTAGTTTGCGACACTTTGGGCGTGCGCCTGATTGGACCCAACTGCCCAGGCGTTATCACTCCAGGCGAGTGCAAGATCGGCATTATGCCCGGTCATATTCATCTGCCCGGCAAAGTAGGCATTGTCTCGCGTTCAGGTACTCTGACCTATGAAGCGGTTAAGCAGACTACGGATTATGGTTTTGGCCAGTCTACCTGCGTAGGTATTGGTGGCGATCCCATCCCGGGTTCAAGCTTTATCGATATTCTCGAATTGTTTGAAAAAGACCCAGCCACTGAAGCTATCGTAATGATCGGCGAGATTGGCGGTACTGCTGAAGAAGAAGCGGCGGCTTATATCAAAGCCAATGTCACCAAGCCTGTTGTGTCTTATATTGCTGGTGTAACTGCACCTGCTGGCAAGCGCATGGGTCATGCTGGCGCGATTGTTTCCGGTGGTAAGGGTACAGCAGACGAGAAATTTGCAGCTCTGGAAGACGCTGGTGTTAAGACTGTTCGCAGTCTGGCTGATATTGGTAATGGCCTAAAGGAAATTACCGGTTGGTAAGGTCTTTTCGGTATTGAAAAAGCGGCTTTCGGGCCGCTTTTTTTATGTCCGAGGTTTTGTGTTTGTAGATACTGCGGGAGCAAAGCCTTAGCAGGTAATCTTGAGACTCGCTGTAAATACCTCCCTGTAAGCTCTGGAGCAGCATCCCTGCGGCTCAAGGTCTCAAGATTACCTGCTAAGACTTTGCTAAGCACTTTCTATTGAGGCTCGCAGCACCTTATATCGCTCAACAATGGGTTGGAATTGCACCGGGTCATTTTTGGCTTTTTGTTGATAATGGCCGACGGTTCTGTGCCAGTAGTCCTGATGCACCGGGTCTGCCCAGTTCCACATTGGGCTGCCTGTTTCTATCAATGGTTGATCTGCGCTTTTGGAGACATAAATGGCTTCATAGAAGCGATTTTTATCACAGATAATGCGCTCATCTTTGAGTTTATAGCCCTGATTTATCAACGCCTCTCGCACAGAGTAGTTGCCATGCACGGAGCAGATTAGCAGATCAAATGGGCGGTCAGGGGCTGAGGCGCAGAGGCTGTCTATAAATTCTATGGTCTGGTGTGGCCCGACCCCGGCGATTATAAATAGTTGGGAGTCAGCATCAGGCACGGCGATGTTTTTTACATCGTCGCAGCGAACTTGCCAGCTGTATTGGTCCAGGGGGAAGTCCCGAGCTAGCCTATCGGCCAGGCTGGCCATCATATTTTCAAGCACATCGACAAAGATTACTTGGTCGGCACATCGATCTTTAAGCAGGGACATCCCTAGCAGGCCATGATCGCAGCAGCAGTCCCAGACGGTGCTGTAGGGGGCCTGGATCATATTGACTAATTGGCTTAGCCTGCTGTGGGGTCTTAGGCGTCTTTTCGGTTTATCCATTGGTTGCGGCAGTAAAATGTAATGCGCCATCAGACTCTATAGGTTTGCCAAACAGCGCCCGCTCCTTGCGGAAGTTCTGGCTATTGACCCAGGGCGCCTGATCACCCTGTCTGGGCTGCAGGTGCATGCTGCGCTGCATATAGCCCGCGGGGAAGTCGGCAATCCAGTCTTTGGTGGGCATATCTTTTAAGGCGTCTGGTACCACTGGCACCATCTTGGTGGTCTGGGTGCTGCTCATATGGTTTAGCGCTCGGCACACCCATTCAGCGGTGAGGTCGGCGCGCAATGTCCATGAGGCATTAATATAGCCAAACACCGAGACCATATTGGGGACATTGGAGACCATTAGGCCTTTGTAGGTGGTCTGGTTTGAGAAGTCGACGGCCTCGCCATCTACGGTGAATGTGGCGCCACCCATCACTAGCAAGCGTAATCCGGTGGCACTGACCACAATATCTGCTTCCAGGTGCTCGCCATTTTCCAGTTCAATACCATTCTTGGTAAAGCGTTTTATATGCTCGGTGACTACATTGGCGCTGCCACTATTAATGGCCTCATACAGGTCGCTATCTGGTACCAGGCAGAGGCGCTGATCCCAGGGGAAGTACTTGGGGGTAAAGTGCTTATCGACGTTATAGTCTTTGCCCAGTTGCCTGCGTACCTCGCTAATAAAGAAGCGTTTGGCTGCGTTGGGATAGGACTGAGCCAGCTTGAAGATAACTTCCTGAAATAAGGTGTTTCTGGCTCTGGTGATGCCATAGGCCCAGGTTGCGGGCAGTATTTTGCGCAGGCCATTGGCAAACCAGTCTTCGGAGGGTCTGGTTAGCACATAGGTGGGTGAGCGCTGCAGCATAGTCACCTGTTTGGCTTTGTCTGTCATTGCCGGGACCATGGTCATGGCTGTGGCGCCAGAGCCAATAATCACCACTCGTTTGTCTTTATAGTCGAGATCCCTGGGCCAAAACTGTGGATGAACCAATGTGCCTTTAAAGGATTCCACCTCCGGAAACTGTGGATCATGGGGCTGTTCATAGTTGTAGTAGCCGGAACACATATACAGAAAATTACAGGTCATCTGCACTGGGGCATCGCTGTTATCTTGGCTGATATCCAATGTCCACAATGACTGTTTGGAACACCAGCTGGCACTGATTAAGCGGTGGCCAAAACGGATATGCTGTTGGATATTATTTTCTGTGGCGGTTTCGCGTACATACTTCAAAATAGCGGGGCCGTCGGCAATGGCTTTTCTGCTTTCCCAGGGCTTAAAGCTGTAGCCCAATGTGTGCATATCACTGTCGCTGCGAATACCTGGGTAGCGGAAAAGGTCCCAGGTGCCACCTATGGCCTGACGGGATTCCAACAGCAGATAGCTGCGGTCGGGGCACTTATCATTGAGGTGGTATGCGGCACCAATACCGGTTAGGCCGGCGCCTACAATTATCACATCTCTATGTTCTGTACTCATTATTAAGCCGTCTGTTCTGTTGCTGTTGTGTCTTCTGTGGGCATGCCCTTAATTGGTTTTTTATTGCGCAACAGTGTCAGGGGTATGGTAAATAATGGAAATAGTTTTTCGTAGTGCATGGGAGTCAGTCGCTGGGCGATATCCATTAGTTTGGCATCGGTGCCGACCATAATACGGCTGCGGTTTTTGCGCACGCCATTGAGAATAATCTGCGAGGCTCGGCTGGGATGCATGCCATTGTTGAGGAAGAAAGCGGCCAGTTCCTCTTTGCTGTTCCCCAGCCCCATCACTTTGCCTACCAGGCGTTGCAATGAGCCCGCGGACTCTTCACTCTGGTTCATGCGCGAGTTGGTCACAATATTGGTGCCTATATGTCCGGGATGTACGCAGTGTACCTGCACTGAGCTGCTCTTAAGCTCTTTTGCCAGGCTTTCGGTAAAGCCGCGCACGGCAAATTTAGCGGTGTGGTACACCGACTGTCGCTCCAGGGCAATCATGCCAAAGATAGAGGAGGTATTGATTAGGGCTGCTTCAGGGCGCTGTTTAAGATGGGGCAAAAATGCACGGCTGGAATTGATAACCCCCTGCAGGTTGATATTAAACACCCAGTCCCAGTCGTCTTCGGACATATTTTCAAAGGTGGAATCAACGGTGACGCCGGCATTGTTAAACACCATATCAACCGCACCATGTTCAGCTATAACCTGCTCGGGCAGTGCTTCAATGGCAGCTTTGTCTGCTACATCCAGGATATGGCTGGTTACCTTGACCTGATAATCTTTGAGCAGGGCCACAGTTTCTGCGAGGCTGGTTTTATTGATTTCGCAGGCGGCTATATTGGCGCCTGCTCTGGCCAACAATATGGCCAGATAGCGGCCCATACCTGAGCCAGCGCCGGTGATCACTGCAACTTTGTTAGAAAAGCTTTTCATAGGAATTCCCCTTTATATGGCGCTCTTTTACCTGGAGTCGATAGTTTTGCTGCAGGCGGCGCTTGGTTGTTCCATATCCTACTACAGTAGGCAGGGTGGCTGTAAACTGTGGGGAGTATTTATTGACCGGGGGGTCAGGGTCTTTGGAGTAGTCGGAGGTGGCTTGAGTTGCTGGCCATCAGAATCTCGTGCCGCTAACCAGCGTTATTAGTCCGAGCCAATAACTCGGAACAATCCGTTAACTCCTGGGCAATCACATGGACCACAGCGCCATCGGTTTCTACCACACCTTTAACCATTAGCAGCTGGGCCTTTAGCAGGGCCTGGCGGCAGTTTTTCTGTACGCTCTGCCAGACCACTACATTGCTGTTGCCGGTCTCATCTTCGAGGGTTAAAAACACTACGCCGGAAGCGGTGCCCGGGCGCTGCTTGCCGGTCACTAATCCGGCGATACGCACAAAGCGACGGTGGCCCAGTTCGGCTAAATCACTATGGCGTTTGCACTGCCGGAAAACCGGAAACTGCTCGCGAAGGAGTTCCATAGGGTGACGCCCTAGAGACAGGCCGGTATGGCTGTAGTCGGCATACAGCTCTTCGGTTTCACTGGGGGACTGCAGGGGCGCCTGGCTGCGATCCATGGGTAATAGCTGTTCTCTGGGATCTGTGGCCAGCGCCTGCCAGTGGGCCTGGCGACGGTTGCTGCTGATGGATGCAAGGGCACCGGCGCTGCTAAGCAGGCTTAGATCTGCCTGAGATAAGCTGGCTTTGCTGGCGAGTTGGGGAATACTTATAAACTGCCGGTCGCTATGGATAATTCTCTGGGCAGCTCTGTGGGAAAAACCTTTGATCAAACGAAAACCCAGACGTAGGCTGGGGTTATTGCTGTCGCCCTCGAGACTGTGATCCCACTGGCTGTGAATCACATCTATGGGTCTGACTTCTATGCCGTGGCGCTGCACATCCTGCACCAGCTGGGAGGGGCTGTAAAAACCCATGGGCTGGCTGTTCATAATGGCGCAGCAGAAGGCGGCGGGGTAATGGCATTTTAGCCAGGCGGAGACATAGGCCAGCAGGGCAAAGCTGGCGGAATGGGATTCGGGGAAGCCATAGACCCCAAAGCCCTGAATCTGGCGGAATAGCCGCTCGGCAAAGTCTAATGTGTAACCCCGGGCCAACATGCCATCGGTTAATTTTTGCTGAAAGCCCAGCAGTTGATTATTGCGCTCGCCGCCTTTGCCCCAGCTGGCCATTGCCCGGCGCAGCTGGTCGGCTTCGCCGCCACTAAAGCCTGCGGCAACCATGGCCAGCCGGATAACCTGCTCTTGAAATACCGGAATGCCCAAGGTGCGCTCGAGTACATTTTTAATATCTGGATGGGGGTAGGTGACCTGTTCCAAACCCTGGCGACGTTTGAGATAGGGGTGCACCATGCCGCCCTGAATAGGCCCGGGGCGCACTATGGCGATTTCAATCACCAGATCATAAAAGTTGCGTGGCCTTAGTCTCGGCAACATAGCCATCTGGGCCCGGGATTCAATCTGAAATACGCCGACAGAATCGGCTTTGCACAGCATATCGTAGGTGGCGCTGTCATCTTTGGGAATAGACTGCATGCTGAGTTCTGTGCCCTGATGATTGCGAATTAGATCGAAGCAGCGATGAATGGCGGTAAGCATTCCCAGAGCCAGAATATCGATTTTAAGCAGGCCCAGGGCTTCGATATCTTCTTTGTCCCATTGAATCACGGTGCGCTCGGGCATGCTGGCGTTTTCCACTGGCACCAAGGTACTGATGGGACTCTTGGTGATAATAAAGCCGCCCACATGCTGAGACAGGTGACGGGGGAAGCCGAGGATCTCTTGCAACAGATTATAAAAATGCTCGGCCATATGACCCCGGGCACCGGCCTTTTCAAACTGCGCTTGCAGGTCACCGCTGCGATCCCACCAGGATAATGACTGGCTGAGTTGTTCGATAAACAATGGGTCCAGGCCCAGTGCTTTGCCCACATCGCGCACTGCGCTGCGGGGCCTGTAGGTGATAACTGTGGCGGCCAGTGCGGCATGTTCGCGGCTGTAGCGCTGGTAGATATATTGAATCACTTCTTCCCGGCGCTCGTGCTCAAAGTCCACATCTATATCTGGGGGTTCGTTGCGTTCGGTGGAGATAAAGCGTTCAAATAATAATGACACCTGATCTGGGGAAACTTCGGTAATAAACAGGCAGTAGCAGACCACTGAGTTGGCTGCAGAGCCGCGACCCTGACAGAGAATCTTGCGGCTGCGGGCAAAGGCCACCAGATCCTGGACGGTTAAAAAATAACATTCATAGTGCAGCTGCTCTATGATGCTAAGCTCATATTCAATCTGTTGACCCACGTTTGCAGACAGACCATTGGGCCAGCGTTTTTGTGCGCCTTGTTCGGTCAGTAGTCGCAGCTGTTCCGCTGGGGTTAAATGGCCTGGCACTACGTTGTCAGGATATTCGTAGCGCAGCTCTTCAAGACTAAACTGGCAGCGTTTGGCAATAACTAATGTCTCTGCCAGCAGGGCGGCGGGATAGAGTTTTTCAAGATGGGGCAGGCTGCGCAGACGGCGCTCGGCATTGGCGAAGCGTCGCTCGCCAAGCTCCATCACTGAGCAGCTATGGCGAATGGCGGTCAATGTATCCTGCAGAGCGCGGCGCTCTTTGCTGTGCATATGCACATCGCCGCAGGCGACCATAGGTAGTTGCCACAGGGCGGCCAGATTGCGGTAATAGTAATACTGGTAAGTCTCGTTGCCGTCGAGCAGATGTTCAACACCAATCCACAGTCTATCTTTAAACCAGTAACTAAGGTGCTCGCCTACTTCATGGTCGGGCTCAAGGTCACCGCTGGGCAACCAGATCAATAAGGTGTTGGGTAGCCTGTCGCTAAGGTCTGACCATTCCAGGCGGTACTCGCCCTTGCTGCTGCGTCTGCGGGCTAGAGTAATTAATGCCGATAGCTCGCCATAGGATTGGCGATTGCTGACCAGTGCAATAAGACGCTGGCCTTCAAGCTGGAACTCAGCGCCAATAATTAATGGCAGGCCAGAGTTCTGGGCGGCCACATGGGCTTTAACCACTCCGGCCAATGAGCATTCGTCGGTAATAGCCAGCGCTGTGTAGCCCAGTGTACTGGCAGTCTCAACTAATTCTCGAGGGTGGGAAGCCCCGCGCAGAAACGTAAAGTTGCTGACGCAATGAAGTTCGGCATAGGCCATAAGTGATGCAACTGCTATTAGAAATAAATACTGTATATATAAACAGTATAACTGCAGTTGAGTATTATTTCTAGCTCTCTAAGGACTTGCTGCTTATGCCGGGCTATTGGTTATCCAGACTGTCTGGTAAGGCTGCATCTCGATTTCCCTCTGGTTGCAATTAGAGGTCTGGGCGGAGCAGGGCTGATCAGCTATTAAATCGTGCCATTGCTCGTTGTCGATTAAATTAATATCCGACAGAGATAATATTTGCACCTGTGCACTGATATTGCTGATGCAAAATATACTCTGCTGCCGGTCCAGACTCTGGCGCCAGAAACCAAATAGCTGGTTACCCAGATGCAGAGTGAACTGAGTTGCATTGGGATGAAATGCAGACTGTCGACGACGTATTTTAAGAAGCTGTTTTAGCTGATTATAGACCTGGTGATGAGTGCTACTTTGATCCTCAAGGGCTTCTTGCAAATCATGGTAGTCCCATTGGTGACGATTAATAGCGCGGTTATGACCGCTGTTTTCGACCCGCTGATAATCATTGCGAGTACCCAGCAAGCTGTGAATATAAATTCCGGGAATACCCTCCAGAGCCAGCATAATAGCGTGGGCACAAACAAAGCGCTGTATCCCAAGATTGTCTGCACCTGCAACTGTGCCCTGCAGGGCATCGAACAGTGAAATATTAATTTCATAGGGCTTGCTGTCGCCATTGTCCAGCGCGCGCCAGGAGATATGGCCGCCAAAGTCCTGCATGGTTTCGACCAGTGTATTAATTTCGGTGTCGCTCAGCAGTCCTTCAGCCGGCCTCAGACCAATACCATCATGGGAGGCAATAAAGTTAAAGTAGGCGGTGCCATTGCGTGCCGGCGGCATGCTCATCATCCACTGCTTAAGATAGACGCAGCTACCGGTCACCAGGCTGTTGACAAGGAGTGGTGGCAGCGAGAAGTTGTAGACGCAGTGCGCCTCATTAGCGTTGCCAAAGTACGCCAGATTTTCGCGATTGGGAATATTGGTTTCGGTAATAATGATGGCGTCGTGCTGGGCCTGCTCTATCAGTGTGCGAAACAGGCGCACCATCTCATGGGTCTGCTCCAGGTTTATACAGCTAGTGCCAATTTCTTTCCATAAAAAAGCGATCGCATCGAGGCGAAAAATACGCACACCATTATCCAGATACTGTTTAATAATACTGACAAACTGCTTAAGCACCTCTGGGTTGCGAAAATTTAAATCCACCTGATCATGGCTAAAGGTGCACCAGACATGCTGTGTGCCTTCGCTGGTTTCTACTTCGCGCAGAAGCTTATTGGTGCGCGGCCGCACCACTGCGCTCAGGTCATCTGCTGGATTGGCGGTATAGAAAAATCCGCGGCCGGGATCTCGACCCTTAATAAAGTTTTCAAACCAGGGGCTGCGCGCCGAGCAGTGATTAACCACCAGGTCTGCCATTAGAGAATAATTGTTGGCGATGGTATTGATATCCTCCCAGTCGCCTAGGGATTCATTGACGCTGGAATAATCTAAAACTGAAAAACCATCATCGGAGGTAAAGGGGTAAAAGGGCAGTATATGTACGCCGCTAATAGAGCTGCGCAAATATTTGTCGAGAAACCGGTTTAGGGTTTGTAGCGGTTTTTCATCTTTGCGCAAAACAGAATCGCCATAGGCAATGACCAGGCTGTGGGTTTGATCCCAATGGTTAATGCGCCGATTTTCGATAACTTCTTTGTCGGTAAGACCCATTAGCCTGATTAGTTCAATGCTGAGGATTTTGATATCACTGTCTGCTATATCAGTATAAATCGCGTTGAGATGGTTTTCGATTGTCGCCTGTAGAAGATTTTCACTCATAAAAGAAATTCTTTATTGTCTGCTTCAACGGCCTCAACCAGCTGTTCAAAAATATCCGGGACTGCGCTGACCACGCGATTCCAGCTTGGAATAAAAGGCCGTTCCATGGGCACATTAAAAAACACTTCGCCGGCCTTGATAATATTTTCGGCAAACATTTCTACCGCCTTTTCCTCTTCGTGAATATCCAGAGTCAGTCCATTCATAATGGCGTCGTTATGACAGTTCTCTACGGTATCCAGTGCCAGGCGATAATAGGTTGCCTTTAGTGAGCGAAAGGCTTCGGTGCTAAATACTTCACCCTGGGTGGCCAGTTTGCGAAACAGTGCCTTGGCTATATCGATGGACATTTTGGATAGGCCATCGCAGTCATTATCAAGACTGAGCTTTTGATGTTTATGATCATAGTTATCAGCAATATCCACCTGGCAGAGTCGGTTGCTGGCATAGTTGCGATACATCTCTGATAGCACGCCAATCTCCAGACCCCAGTCACTGGGAATACGAATATCGTTAAGTACATCGCGGCGAAATGAAAATTCGCCGGCCAGTGGATAGCGATAGCTGTCCATGTAGTTGAGATAGTCGGTGTGGCCCAGGGTCTTCTTAAGAGCTCGCAGCAGCGGCGAGACCAGCAGCCGTGAGACCCGACCATTAATTTTGCCATTAGCCACGCGGGCATAATAGCCTTTGCAGAATTCATAGTTAAATCTGGGATTGGCGACGGGGTAGATCAGGCGCGCTAATAGCTCGCGGTTATAGGTTGTAATATCGCAGTCATGCAGAGCGACAGACTCTGCTTTATTGGAGGCCAATGTGTAGCCCATGCAGTACCAAACATTGCGCCCTTTACCCAGTTCTTTGGGTGCCAGATCCAGCTTTTTCAATTTGGCATCCAGCGCTTGCAACCTGGGCCCGTCATTCCAAAGAACTCTGTGATCCTGAGGCAGCTTGTTAAAAAACTGCAGGGCTTCACGATATTGGCTTTCATTTGCGCGATCCAGACCAATTATAATTTGGTTGAGATAAGGCACCTGTTTGAGTTCGTGGATAATCTTTGGCATAGCCTCGCCCTCAAGTTCTGAAAACAATGAGGGAAGGATTAAACCCATGGGTCTGGTTTTAGAAAATGAAACCAGTTCCTGTTCCATATCAGCCAGGGGCCGACGGGATAGATTATGTAATGTGGTGATATTACCGTTTTGGTGAAAGTCGCCCATAGGTATCTCTGTAAGTGATGGTTAGTATTGGTTTTCCAGCCAGGCATAAACACCTTCGACCCAGCCATTGGGTCCGGTAGCCTTGCTGCGATATAGATTTTTTGTGCGCTCCAGAGAGGGCATTTGATGACTGGGAGAGCGGATAATTAAGGCAGAGTCTGCTGCTTCCAGCATACTGATATCATTGGCGCTATCGCCAATAGCAATGGACTCACATTGGCCATACTGCTGTTTGTAGAGGGACTGCAACTGCAGTAGCGCTCGGCCTTTGTCGGTGTTGCCTCCCATACTTAAAAAGCGTCCGCCCTGAAGCAAATGGGCACCAGCATCACTGAGCTGTCGAATAAATTCAGCTTTGCGGCTGTCGGTGCTCAGCCAGTTAATGGACTCGCTGTATTCCCGCTGCTGAGCCAGGGTGGCCTGCTCCATTGTGAGTCCGGTAAGCAGGGCAAGCCCTTCTATGTTCTGCCCGGCAGAGACTGAGGTAAAAGTCTGATATTCATCAGCAAAGGGTTTGCCAACCCGGTTGAGTATTTTTAGCCACTGGCTGCGCGGTTCGGTATTGCTAATTACCCAGTAGTCTCCTGATTCGACCCCATTTTCGGGACACTGGAGAAAGTAGTTCTTTGGTATACAGATTGCAGCACCATTTTCGATAATAAATGGATGTGGATTACCGAGCCGTTCTCGCAGAGACAGAACCTCGGCCCGGGTTTTGCTGGTAATGGGTATCACTGGAATCTGTTGTGCTTCCAGTCGCTCAAGATAGTTGGCGGCTGGTGCAAAGCTGTAGCTGTAGTGATCGAGCAGACTGCCGTCTAGGTCGGTAAAAATAAGTTTCATATTTTTTGCTGCTCTTTTATGGTGCGGCTGCGCACCATATTGGACAGCGAGTGTTGACTGTGGAGACCCATTGTCTGCCCTTTTTAGCTGATACCACTGTGTTTACAGGCATTTACTGCCCTGTGTCTCTAGGGAGATAGCAGAAAGCATGCCAAGTATAGATTGGGGTATAGATATTTTGTGGTGCAACTTTTATGCTTGCTGCATCAAAACAATAGAGGTCGACCTGAGGAAGCTGATCGACTTTGTATAATAATAGGTTCGAGGGAATTTCGATGTCAGTTTTACAAATTGCAGATATAGGCTTGGGCCAAACTATTTTGCGCCGTGCCGCCATTTCACCAGAGCAACCAGCACTGACCTTTGAGGGTGAGACCCAGAGTTTTGCCGAGCTGGGCGATCGCGTGCGACGTATGGCCTCTGTGCTGCGCGGCGGAGGTATAAGCGCTGGCGATCGGGTGGGCTATATAGGGCTTAATCATCCGGTATTTCTGGAAATGCTTTATGCCTGCGGCTGTCTGGGTGCGATATTTGTGCCCCTGAACTTTCGCTTAACCGGCCCAGAGGTACGCTTTATTGCCAATGATGCTGGTATCAGCACCTTGGTTGCCGACGATATGTTGCGCCCACTGATTGATAGCGAGCGAGACAATCTTGACTGCACTCGCTATATCACCGCTGAGGCTGATGCAGATAACTGGGAGCCTCTGGAGCCATTAATGGCCGCAGCCACAGCAATTGAGGCCAGCGAGAAGGTAGATGCCGATGATGTGGCTTTTATTATGTATACCTCCGGGACCACAGGTCTGCCCAAGGGCGCCATGCTGACCCATGGCAATATATTCTGGAATAGCATTAATGTGTGCTTTGGTGAGGATGGCCTGTCGGGGACCACCTTAACCTGTGCGCCGCTGTTTCATATTGGTGGCCTAAATGTCACCACGCTGCTATCTCTGGGTAAAGGCGTTGAAGTGGTGCTACTGCGCAGCTTTGATGCAGGTGAGGTGCTGTCATTAATTGAGAAGCATCAGGTCACCACTATGTTTGGTGCGCCGACCATGTTTCTTATGATGGTGCAGCATGAGAGTTTTGCCGGTACAGACCTGTCGAGTATTGCGACATTGACCTGCGGTGGAGCGCCAGTGCCGGTGCCATTGATTAAAACCTATGGTGAGCGGGGCATTAACTTCTGTCAGGGTTATGGCCTAACTGAAACTGCACCTTTTGCCAGTCTGCTGGCCAGTGATCTGGCCATAGCCAAAGTAGGCTCTGCGGGCAAGGCGCCCATGTTTACCGAGGTGCGGATTGTCGATGAGCAGAATACTCCGGTAGCTGCTGGTGTCCATGGAGAGGTCTGTATCAAAGGCCCCAATGTGATGAAGGGTTACTGGAATCGCGAAGATGCCACTGCTGAAGCCATTGACTCTCAGGGCTGGTTCCACAGCGGTGATATTGGCTACCTGGATGATGAGGACTTTCTGTTTCTCTGTGACCGGGTAAAAGATATGGTGATTACCGGTGGTGAAAATGTCTACCCGGCTGAGGTGGAGAGTATTCTCTATGGCCACCCAGCCATCCTTGAAGTGGCTGTGATTGGTCTGCCCAACAAAAAATGGGGTGAGGCTGTGACCGCCATTGCAGTGCTGGAAGAGGGTGCCGAACTGAGCCTGGAAGATCTGCGCGACTTTGCCGGTGAGTCCCTGGCCCGTTACAAACTGCCCAGCCAGTTGCACCTGATTGATCTGCTGCCAAGAAACCCAGCGGGCAAGGTGCAGAAGTTTAAGCTTAAAGAACAATTTAATAGCTAGTGTCAGTGTGATTAATAGTGGTCGCTCAGGAAAACAGGCCATGAACAAACCAGCGCTGACTACTGGTTTCTCTAAATAACCAGTAGCGGGCGCCTCTGCTATCACAGGCTAGATAGTAATCACGCTGCTGCTCGCTCTGCCACCAGTTGCCACAGAGACGTTCGGGCCCACTGAGAATACTTAGAGGCTGATGCCAGTACAGCTGTTGATTGCGTATCTGCACCGGTGCAGGCTCGCTTAATAGCCAGACCGGTTGCGGTGCTTTGAGTCTATTATCGAGGGCTGTATTTATTTGCTTGCCCGGCGTGACCAGGGTGCTGGCCTGCTCTGGCAGATAGTCCTGGTTGAGCACAGGTTGCGACAGTGCCTCCATACCCAGCCGCGCATTAAGGCTATCAATCAGTTCGCTGGACTGCTGCTGGCAACTGTTATCACCGAATAAGTCCAGATTACCCATGCCCTGAGGCGCTTCGACAAACTGATCGCTAAATAGAATAATCTGCTCAATACTGCGCGGTAATTCCAGCCGCTCCAGCTGCAGTCGACTCAGCGTTAACAGGCTCGACCAGTTATTTTGACTGCTAGATAGCTGTATGCGCATCTGCGCAGGCTCTCCGATTAAAGGCTCAAACTGCCATTCAATCTCTCGACAGTGACATTGCCGAGCCATCAAATAATGGCAGAGATTCTGCAGCAGCGTTTTCATTGGAAAAAGCAGGCTCTCTTTATTAAAAATACCCTGGGGGTTCTGTATCAGATCACGAAAGCTATTGGCCGGCTGAAACCGCGGTGCATTGCAGGGCTTGTCATTATTTAGCTGCGCTATATAAAGTATTAATTCCCTACCAAAACGACGGCTTAATGCGCTGCGGGGCAGGGCCAGCAAATCTCCCAGAGTCTGCAGACCCAGCTGTTTAAAACTCTGCTGCTGCCTGGCATTGGTATTTAGCTTGCTTAGAGCCGTGCTGAACAAACGCTGTTCCATTTGCCTGGTGCTGGGCAGCTGTATTTGAAACTCAGCCTGGCAGACCAGCTGTGCGGCAAGAGGGTTGCTGCCTATACCATTGACTGCAGTCACCATTTGCTCCTGCAACCTGTTGTGCAGTTCCTGTAACAGACTGTTGTAGCCTTTAAATAATTTGTAACAGCCAGATATCTCCAGCCAGAGCCCGCAATTACTGTGCACTGTAAGCACAGGGCTAAATCTATAGCAGAGCAGGGCCAGCTGCTGCAGGCGCTGTTGCTCTAGCTCAATCTGTCTGGGCGCCACCACCAGTTCAGGGCACAGCGCCAGAGCAGTGGAGATAGATAGATTGGGTTCTATACCCCAGGCACTGGCCTGATTATTACAGCACAGCACGCGCTGGGTATTTTTTTGTTGGTCAATAATGGCGATGGGTTTGGGAGGTTGCTCCCGGGGTAGCTGTGGCAACAATGTCTCGAGAGGTAGCAGAGGGAAATGCAGATATAGCCAGATATCATGTGCCAGATTGTTATGTTTAGCCATTCAACTTTTTAACCGCAGTACAGGGTTGTTGATATAACCATGGTGCCGATCTGCCGGCAGTTGCGCCAAATTGGTTCTCTGGGTGCAGGACTCACCCAGAGACAGCTGCAGCTGAGCCCCAGAGGCTACTCCGCGCATCTTGCGTACAGTGAGTAGCATCTGGTTAACCTCCGAACTTTCAAGCTCCAGGCGCAGCGCCACCGGCGATGGCGCTCCCAGAGCCTTGACCGGACTAAATAAAAAAGCCGCACTGCTGCTGTCTGCGGCAGCCAGTTGTAACTTGCGCAAGTCAGCATAGCTGGGTGCCTGCGGTCTTGCCCAGGCCAGCAATAGAGCGCCGCTGCGAATAGACTGCTCAGCGGCCCACAGCCATTCTCTGGGGTTTTTGCTGCGCACAACCAATAGTTTATCCAGCGCAATACCAGCCGCTGATAGTGCCGGGGCGTAGGGCTGGTAGGGCGGGTCTAGCCACAGGCAAAGCTGACTGCCATGCTTTTTTATCACAGGCAGTAACAGACTTAGCTCGCCTATACCCAGTTGCTGAGGCAGTAACTCAGTGAGCGCAGCCACCGGCCAGCCACCCTGTAATAGCAGGTCCAAACTCTGATGGCCTGTATAGATAGTGCGTCTTGGCAGGCGCCTGCTACGGCCGCGCCAGGTGTCCTGGCGGGTTAGCAAATTGGATATTATTTCTGTATTGGCCATAGAGGTAACGACAGTAGCTCGGTAAAATTGATTTTTATTAATACTGTTAATATATACAGTAGTTGGTTAAATGTCATCTGTAAATGCAGTATTATTTTTACTCGCAGGACATTGTAAAAATGCCGTCAAACCTTATAGCTAACCTCACAGCCAAGCTCATAGCGGCTCGCTACTGGTCAGCCCATACAGAGTATTGGTAGCAATATTTGAATGAGTTTCAGTGCTGGTGGTAAGCTGGCCTCCCTGCAATCAGTTAGACCTTTAAACTATGGCCTCTGGCGCTATTACCGAACAGCTTATAGATCCTAATTGGACAGTTTTTGCCGCGCCCATCAATACCCTATTGCAGGTTATTGATCAGCAGGGACTGGACGGCCAGGCACTGCTGGCAAGCGCTGGACTGGATGCGACAGAGCTAACTATTCCCGATCGCCGTTTTCCGGTAAACAGCTATTACAGGCTGTTTCAGCTGGCAGCCGACGCCACCAATAACCCGGATATAGGATTAATCGTAGGCCGAATAACCTATCTTAAAGGACTTAATATCCAGCTCTATCTGGCTACAGTGTGCCGATCTTTTAAGGACTATCTCAATTTAATGCCCAGCCAGTACAAGCTGCGTGGTGATATAGGGCAGATTACTACTTACAGAGAGGGCGATCTGATAGAGCTGCGCTGGGAACCACTAATGCCGGAAACTGGCCGCAAGCGTTTTATCAGCGACGAGATGCTGTCTGCATCGGCGGGCATTTTCAACTCCCTCTGTGTCAGGCCAGTACAGGTGGTTAGAGCTCATTTCACCTATGCCCAGCCCACAGATGTAAGCTATCTCGAAGATATTTTTGGTCGTAACCTGAGCTTTGGCCAGGCTTACAGCAGCCTGTTTTTTGACCGTGAGGCCCTCGGCTTTCCCATGATTAAACAGGAATACCAGGAAGGCCCGGATCAGGAGCGACCCTTTAGAGATTTTTTTGAAGGCGACGACCCCGCCGACCAGCTGTTAGCCAACCTTAAACAATCTATTCTGCAATACCTGCCAGAGGGCGAGGTCACTATTGACAAGCTAGCCAGTAAGCTCAATATTTCCCGTCGTACCTTGCAGCGCCGCCTCTCTGATCGAGACACCAATTTTTTAAATATTCTGCAGGAAGTGCGCTCCAAAGTCGCACTGCGCTACCTGTCTGACAGCCGTCTGGGTATCACCGAAATCGCCTTTCTGCTGGGCTACGGCGATCAGGGCTCGTTCTCCAGTGCCTTTAAAAGCTGGCACGGCGTATCACCGCGAGATTATCGCCGCAAATAGCGCCGCCAGATTGGCATTTATTCCCAACTAATTGGCGCTTATTAGGTTGCGAGCTGTATGCACTCAAACTACTATCCCAGGCTAACTTTCTATAATTATTACTGCAGGTACTGCCATGTCACTGGACTTTGATAGCGCTCGGCTACCCAATAAAAACCTCACTGCTGAGCACCATGAATGGCGTGCACAGCTGCGACGTTTTATTGATCGCGAAATTATGCCCTTTGCAGAAGACTGGGATGAAAGTGGCTCGATCCCCGATGAGCTGTGGACCAAGTCAGCAGAGATAGGCCTGTTGGGTATGGGTTACCCTGAGGAGTTTGGCGGTGTCAGCGAAGGTATAGATCTGTGGCACGGTATAATCCTCAATGAAGAAATGGCCCGCGTCGCTGTCGGCGGCGTAGCGGCAACATTGCTGGTGCATGGCATTGGCCTGCCGCCGGTGATTAATTTTGGCACTGACGAGATCAAACAGATGGTAGCCCCAGCCGTACTGGCGGGCACCAAGCGTATCTCGCTGGCTGTCACCGAACCCGGTGGTGGCTCAGATGTTGCCCAGCTGCAAACTACAGCCCGTCTGGATGGCGACCACTATATAGTCAATGGCTCAAAAACCTATATCACCGGTGGCATGAACGCTAACTGGTTTACCACTGCTGTGCGCACTGGCGGAGAGGGTTCTGGTGGTGTATCCACGTTGCTGATTCCCGCCGATGCCGAGGGTGTATCACGTTCCGCTCTGGACAGAAAGCAGGGCTGGTGGTGCTCAGATACAGCCACTATCTATTTCGACAATGTGCTTGTGCCCCGAGGCAATTTGCTAGGCCAGGAAAATAAGGGCTTTGCGGTGATTATGAATAACTTTAACGCTGAACGACTGGCCATGGCCGCCGCCATGGAGGCTTTTTCTCGCGTCTGCCTTGAAGATGCAGTGGCCTGGGCCCGCGAGCGTAAAACCTTTGGCCAGCGTCTCGCCGACCACCAGGTGATTCGCCATAAAATCGCCGAGATGAAGCAGCGTATTAACGCGACTCAGGCTTACTTGCTGATGACTTGCGAGCAAGTTCAGGCGGGAACTGAGAATGCTGGGGATATTGCGCTGTTAAAGGTGCAGTCGAGTCAGACTATGGAATTCTGTGCCCGTGAGGCGATGCAGATTTTGGGTGGTATTGGCTATATGCGTGGCAACCGTGTCGAACGTATTTATCGTGAGGTCCGGGTTAATGCGATTGGTGGTGGTTCGGAAGAAATTATGAGGGATCTGGCGGCTCGACAGTTTGGGTTGTAATTGGGGTTACGGCAACTTCACTGTCTCCAAAACCCCAGTAAACCTGATACAAAAAATAATTAAGACAGCAGAGGCCCAAGCTTCATAGCCACACCCATATCACCCTGAACCTTCAGCTTGCCACTCATAAAGGCCATGGTGCCATCCAGCTTGCCATCAGCCATCTCCATAAAGTCTGCCAGGCTGATTACCATGGTGCAGGCAGCCTCAGCGTCTTCGTTACTGATCTGATTAGGCACCTGTGATGCGTCCAAAACCAGAATGCCATCATCGCCAAAATCAAATTTCAAGATTGAACCCAGACCACAATCTTCCCCAATCTTTTCTTTTAAGCCTGCTGTAACCAATTCCAATGACATTGTTAAATCCTCTTTTTATTGATCGGCCCTTAATGTTGGGCACGTTTATGAATTTGTCTCTATCACTGTAAAAATATTAGCTCTTAAACTCAAGACAAATTAATGTCAATTAAGACTAACCGCTGGTAATGAGCTCCCTTATCACCTGAGTGACAGTTTAGGTCGTGTTTTCGACGGTATTCTGTAAGATAGAACTCAGAATAATAACGGCTCTGTTGGGGGAGTCGGTCTTACCGATAATAATTACAATAAGGTTATCTATGCATCAGCCACTAGCTGGACTCCAAGCGTCAACAAAAGCCACTGGTATTCTGCTTTTTCTGCTGCTGCTCAATATTCTCAATATGGTCGATCGCACTCTGATCACCAGCTTTGGCACTGCCATTATTACCGATCTGGATTTAAGTGACTCCCAATTTGGCCTGCTCACTGGCCCGATCTTTGTATTCTTCTACAGCATAATGGGCCTGTTTATGGGCGCCCTGGCCGATCGAGTGCACAGGCCGCGGCTAATAGCCGCTGGTCTGGTGCTCTGGAGTGCTCTTACCGCAGTCTCTGGCATGGCTAAAAATTTCGCTCAGATCGGCGTAGCCCGATTGTTTATTGGCGTAGGCGAGTCAGCAATGGCACCTTCAGCCATCTCAATGATCTCGGATATGTTTCCTAAGGCCAGACGGGGCACGGCCACCGGTATTTACTATCTGGGTGTGCCCCTTGGAGCTGGGGCCAGCTTTATAGTGGCCGGGATACTGGGCCCCATGATTGGCTGGCGTAACTGCTTCCTGCTGCTGGGTGGTCTGGGGCTGGTTTTAGCGTTGGTACTGCTGCTGATAAAAGACCCAGAGCGGGGTGCAATGGAGGAGAAGGGTAGCTCTGCAGATGAGCAAGAGAGCCTGGTTGGTGGTAATTGGCGCAGCATTGTCTCAGATGTCTTTAAGGTGGTGAAGTCTACTCCGGCCCTGGCCTGGACCATGGTTGGCGCCGTCTTTCTGCATATACCCCTGGGGGCGGGGCAGTTTGCCATCGTCTGGCTGGAGCGAGAGAGAGGTTTTGGTATCGGCGAAATTAGCGCTACCTACGGGCTGATCTATATTGTGTTTGGCACGGCGGGCACCTTTCTGGGTGGCATACTTAGCGACTGGTATCAGGCCAGATACAGAGGCGGGCGAGTGAGATTTTTAGGCCTGCTGATGTTAGCTGTTACTCCACTGCTGATTTCATTCCGCTTTGTAGACCCCTCATCGGCGCTGTTTTATATAGGCATGGCGGCGGGTATGTTTAGTGTGAGTTCCTTCTACGGCCCGGCATTTTCAACGGTTCAGGATTTAACTCCAGTGCGCTTGCGTGGGGTAATGACCGGTCTGTTGCTGGTGGCCTGTAATCTTCTAGGTCTGGGAATCGGTGCCATGATGACTGGTGTGCTCAGCGATGTGTTTTCTGCTAATCAGGTTTTTGAGCCTCTAACCAAAGCCTTGCTCAGTGCTGATGTTTTATCGGCCGCTGCGCCATTTAGCTTTATTGTCGCCTCTATCTACCTGGAAAAAATAAAAGCCAGAGCCTAGGTGGTCGATGTAGTGGGTCAGCTATTTGAGGGCAATTGGCATGGGCTCTTATATTGCTGGCATAGAATCCAAAGAGTACCAGGGTTCAAGTTAGTACTATTTGGGCTCATAAGTGCTGTTTTTGGAGACAATAGGCGATGGCAGAGAAAACTCTACGTATAGCTGGTGCCAGCGGGTTCTGGGGTGATGCTGCCCGGGCTACGCCGCAATTACTAAAAGACGGCAATCTGGACTTTATCGCCTACGACTATCTTGCCGAAATTACCATGTCGATTATGGCTCGGGCCCGGGCGAAAAACCCCGACTATGGCTATGCCCTAGACTTTGTCACCGCGGCCATGAAGCCCAATCTCAAAGAAATCGCTCGTCAGGGTGTCAAAATTGTATCCAATGCCGGTGGTGTAAATCCCCAGGCCTGTGCCAATGCGCTGCGTGCACTTATCGCCGAGATGGGCCTGGAGCTTAAGGTGGCCTGTGTGCTGGGAGACGATATGATCGCCCAGCGAGACCAGCTTGCAGAGCAGGACTATACAGAGATGTTTACCGGCGCGGCCTTTCCAGCGGCGGATAAAATCGCCAGCATCAATGCCTATCTGGGCGCCTTTCCCGTGGCCAAAGCATTGGATGAAGGGGCGGATATAGTGGTCACTGGCCGCAGTGTCGATAGTGCTGTGACTCTGGGGGCCTGTATCCATCGCTTTGGCTGGGGTCGAGATGATCTCGACAAGCTGGCCATGGGTTCATTGGCGGGGCATATTATTGAATGCGGCCCCCAGGCAACCGGCGGTAACTTTACCGATTGGGAGGAGGTTGAGAGCCTGGAAACCATAGGCTATCCCATTGCCGAAGTGCATGCCGATGGCAGTTTTGACTGCTCCAAGCCCGAGGGTACAGGCGGTCTGGTTAGCCGGGCCACCATAGCCGAGCAGATGGTCTACGAAATCGGTGATCCCCAGGCCTATATGCTGCCGGATGTGATCTGTGATTTCTCTCAGGTCGAGCTTGAGCAGCTGGGCGAGAATCTGGTGCGAGTCACTGGTGCCACCGGCCTGCCAGCGCCAGATACCTATAAAGTCTGCACCACCTATGCCGATGAATTTCGCGGTGGCACCAATATGACTTTCTATGGGGTGGATGCCGACCGCAAGGCGCAAAAGCTCGCGGATGCTATTTTTGCCGCCTCCCGTCGTACCTTTAAGCAGCTGGGATTATCTGACTACAGTGAAACCAGTGTGGAGCTGATTGGTGCAGAGAGCCAGTTTGGTGCCAATGCCCAGATCAGTCACTGTCGTGAGTTGGTTATGAAAATTGCCGCTAAGCACCCGGACGCCGCTGGTATCGGCATTATGTTAAAAGAAGCCGTGGGCCTGGGCTTGGCGACACCGCCGGGTCTATCTGGCTTTGCTGGTGCCAGACCCAGCCCATCTCCAGTGGTGCGGTTATTTTCCTTTGCGCTGCCCAAGGGCACAGCGCAGATCGAGGTTGAGATTGATGGCGTCACCTATGAGGTGGCAGATACTCCAGGCCAGCCCTTTAGTGCGCAAAATCTGCAGCGACCCACTGGGCCTGCAGCGCCCACAGATGCAACCGTCTCAGTACCTCTAATCAAGCTGGCCTGGGGCCGCAGTGGTGATAAAGGCGATAAGGCCAATGTGGGCATTATTGCCCGGCGTCCGGAATATCTGCCCTATATCCATGCCGCACTCACAGAACAGGCTGTGGCCGATTGCTTTGCCCACTTTTTACCGGCTCAGGCCGCTGGCAAGATCGCCAGCTATGTGGACCGTTACCTTATGCCTGGCAGTCATGCCATTAACTTTCTGATCCATGATGTGCTGGGCGGCGGCGGTATGGCTAGTATTCGCAACGACGCCCAGGGCAAAGGCTATGGGCAGATCCTTTTGGCCCTGTCGATTCCGGTCAGCGCTGAGATTGCCCAGCAACTTAAATAATAAAACCAGTAAGACGGAGATAGACCCATGGCAGTATTTGCCTCAAAAATAAATACCAGTTCAGAGACCTATCTGAAGCAGCGGGCCGAGATGCTCGAGCTGGTGGATAAGCTAAATGAGTTGAATAGCCGCGGTCGCGCTATCTCGGAAAAGCGCAAGCCGCGCTTTGATAAGCGGGGTCAGCTTACGCCCAGAGAGCGACTGGCAAGATTGCTGGATCCCGGGATGCCATTTTTGGAGATCAGTAATCTGGCGGGCTATAAGCTGGATACTAAAGATGAAGCCAAATCGATTCCCGGGTCAACCGTGATAGCAGGCATAGGCTTTATTTCCGGTGTGCGCTGCTCGGTGGTGGTGGACGACAGCGGTATTTTGGCCGGCTCAATGACCACTGCCGGGGGCTACAGAATTCGTCGGGCACAGCAAGTTTCCCTGGAGCAAAAGTTACCCTTTGTGCATCTGGTGGAGAGCGCTGGTGGTGACTTGATGAACTATACGGTTGAAGGTTTTAGTGCTGGTGGTGACTTATTTGGCAGTCTCGCCAAACTAAGTAAAGAAGGCATTCCAGTCATCTCTATATTGCATGGCTCTTCCACTGCTGGCGGCGCCTATATGCCTGGGCTTAGCGACTATGTCATTGCCGTTAAGGGCACAGGCCGTGCCTTTTTGGCTGGTCCGCCACTGCTTAAGGCGGCCACTGGTGAGATAGCCACAGAAGAGGAGTTGGGTGGCTCCGAGATGCATGCCACTACCTCTGGTCTGGCGGAATATCTGGCGGAAAATGATGGCCATGGTATTCAGATTTGCCGGGAAGTCGTGGCCCGTCTGCAATGGAATGATAACTGCCAGCTGCCTGAGCCCCGGGAGTTTGTCGAACCCATCTATGATCCAGATGAACTGGCCGGCGTGATTCCGGTAGATTACCGCACCCCTTACGATATGCGAGAGCTGGTGGCCCGAGTGGTCGATGGTTCTGATTTTCTTGATTTTAAACCGCGCTTTGGTGTCTCTACTGTGTGCATTCAGGCGGAGATCTTCGGCCAGGCGGTGGGCATTATTGGCAATAATGGCCCCATTGACCCCCAGGGTGCCAATAAGACCACCCAGTTTTTGCAGCTGCTGGATCAGGCCGATATTCCGGCGCTGTTTTTCCAAAATACCACCGGCTATATAGTCGGCACCAAGTCTGAACAGGCGGGCATGATCAAGCATGGCTCCAAGATGATTCAGGCGGTGCGCAATATTGAAGTGCCACGTATTACCTTTATGACCGGTGCCAGCTTTGGTGCTGGTAACTATGGCATGTGTGGCCGTGGCTATGATCCGGATTTTCTGTATACCTTTCCCAATGCCAAGATGGGCGTAATGGGCGGCGAGCAGGCGGCTAAAACCATGTCCATGGTGGCTCGGGGCAAGGCGGCAGCCATGGGTGTTGAGCCAGATGAAGAGGCGCTGGCCGCTCAGGAGAAGGGGCTGGCCCATATCTTTGACTCCCAGTCTGATGCTTTTTATACCTCAGGTCATTTGATGGACGATGGCATGATTGACCCGCGCAATATGCGCAAAACATTGGGACTGCTACTGGAGACAGTGCGGGAAGCACGCCACAGAACGGTGCGCCCCAATAGCTTTGGCATTGCCCGCCTGTAACTGTGAAGGTTGAGAATAATTATGAGTGATTTATCAAAAGCTGTATTACCAGTCACCCAGTCACTGCTGTTAGAGCGGCACGACTCTGTACTCAAAATCTGGCTTAACCGCCCGGAGGCCAAAAATGCACTATCGGCGGAAATGACTGAGGAATTAAATACTGTGCTGGATGCGGTGGGGGATGACCGCAGCATTCGCACCATTGTATTGCGCGGAGCGGGCGGCGTGTTCTGTGCCGGTGGGGATATCAAAGGCTTTAAGTCGGGTATGCAGGCCACAGATGCAGGTGAGGTGGCAGCCAGCAATCGCAGCTTTGGCGATCTGATGATTAAGCTAAATGAGCAGCCTCAGGTAGTTATTATTTTGGTAGAGGGCGCCGCCATTGGAGGCGGTCTGGGCCTGGCCTGTGTGGGCGATGTGACTCTGGTCACCGCAGATGCCCGGTTCCGTTTAAGCGAGACTAGCCTGGGTATTCCCCCGGCACAAATAGCGCCCTTTGTTACCGAGCGGGTGGGGTTGACTCAGGCCCGGCGGCTGATGCTGACCGGTGCGCGCTTTAAGGGAGAGGAGGCGGTGGCTCTGGGCATTGCCCACGGCGTGGCCACTGATACCGCAGATTTGGAAGCCCAGTGCGAGACCATACTTGAGCATATTAAAGCCTGTGCGCCAGGTGCCAATGCGGTGACCAAAGGTATTTTATTTGAATCACTGCGCCGTCCCCGCGCCGAGGCACTGGACTTTGCCTCGCGAGGTTTTGCCCAGTGTATGTTGAGCCCTGAGGGTCTGGAAGGAGTGGCAGCTTTTGTTGAAAAGCGGCCTGCCTCCTGGAATAAATAACAGGAACAGTATTGATGAACCTCTTTAATAGTATTTTGATTGCCAACCGCGGCGAGATCGCCTGCCGGGTTATTCGCACCGCCAAACAGCTGGGTTACCGCACCATTGCAGTGTATTCCGAGGCAGATGCTGGCGCCCCCCATGTGCAGCTGGCTGATACCGGGGTCTGCATTGGCCCTGGGCCGGTGGGGGAGTCCTATCTGCTGGCGGAGAATATTCTGGCTGCCGCTGCATCCAGTGGTGCCGAGGCTATTCACCCAGGCTATGGTTTTCTCAGCGAAAATGCTGCCTTTGCTGATGCGGTTGAGTCTGCCGGGCTAGTGTTTATAGGGCCTAGCAGAGAAGCCATTGACGTGATGGGCAACAAGGCCGAATCCAAGCGCCGCATGATTGAAGCAGGGGTACCCTGTGTGCCTGGCTATGAGGGTTTGGATCAGGCAGATAAAACCTTAATGGCCGAGGGTAAAAAGATTGATCTGCCTCTAATGGTGAAGGCGGCTGCCGGGGGCGGTGGTCGCGGTATGCGTCTGGTCCATGATTATAAAGAACTGGCTAATGCCATTAAGCTGGCGCGGGCCGAAGCTGAAAGTGCCTTTGGTTCCGGTGAGCTGATTCTGGAAAAAGCCATTATCCAGCCCCGCCATGTGGAGATTCAGGTATTTGCCGATACCCAGGGCAATACTATTCATCTGGGTGAGCGAGACTGCTCGGTGCAGCGCCGACACCAGAAGGTGGTGGAAGAGGCTCCATGCCCGATTATGACGCCAGAACTGCGGGAGCAGATGGGCCAGTCGGCCATTGATGCGGCAAAAAGCGTGAACTATCGCGGTGCGGGCACGGTGGAGTTTCTGCTTGATGCCAGCGGCGCTTTTTACTTTTTAGAGATGAATACCAGGCTGCAGGTTGAACATCCGGTGACCGAGCTGATTACCGGTCTGGATCTGGTGGAGTTGCAGATTGATGTGGCTCAGGGTCGCCCTCTGGGTCTAACTCAAGAGGATATAAAACTGCAGGGCGCTGCTATAGAAGTGCGCCTGTACACAGAGGACCCCAGTCAGGACTTTTTGCCCGCTTCGGGACCTGTAGATCTATGGCAGCCAGCCACAGGCGTTGGTGTGCGCATTGATGCTGGAATCTGCACTGGCCAGGAAATATCACCATTTTATGATCCTATGGTAGCCAAGGTTATTGGCTATGGTGATAATCGTGAAACGGCGCGAACACGACTGATTGCTGCCCTAAAAGAAACCGTGCTATTTGGCACGACCAACAATAAAGATTTTCTGATTCAGTGCCTTGAAAAACAAAGCTTTATCGATGGCGCCGCGACTACGGCATTTATTGCTGAGGAATTTGCCGATGGGGATCTGGCAGTGGCTGAACCCAGTGTTGAAGATGCTGCGGCCGCAGCGGTGATTGATTTAAACCTTGAATACCAGCGTCATTTTAACAGCAGCACATTGACCAGCCATAAACTTAAGAACTGGACCATGGCCAGCGGGCTGGTATCTCGCAAGCAGTACCAGTTTGGCGAGAGCCTCTTCGATCTGTCTATCTCACCTGTAGCCAATAGCACAGACAGCTATCTGGTGACCTGTGCCGAGTCACAACAGCAGATTGGCATTCAGTTATTAACAATGGACAGTAATAATGCCAATCTGTCGGTTAATGGCTCAGCGCAGTTGGTGACTTTTAAGTTACGTCAGCAGGGCCAGCTGTATTGCTCAATTGCCGGCCGTGGAGCCCTATTTAAAGACCAGATTATTCTCGATGGTGCTGTGGATGAAGCTGCTGGCGGTGGCCGTGTAATAGCGCCAATGCATGGTTTGCTGCTTGAGGTGCTGGTTAAGCCGGGAGATCAGGTGGTCAAAGGGCAAAATCTGGCTGTTTTGGAAGCCATGAAAATGCACTATGAAATTGTTGCCGAGGTGGATGGTACCGTGGAAGAAGTGACTGCGGTGGCAGGCAACCAGGTGGCGGCCGATGACGTACTAATTGAAATAAACCAACCACAAGAGGCCAACTAATGGCACTAAAGCTTTGGCACTGCGCCGGTTCAAGATCGATTCGCCCATTGTGGACATTAGAGGAAATGGGGATCGATTATGATATTGAAGTGATGAAGTTCCCGCCGCGTTTTGTGCAGCCTGGTTACACAGATATAAACCCCATTGGCACTGTGCCCTTTTTTACTGATGGGGATGTAGAGATGACCGAGTCAGCGGGAATTAGCCAGTATCTGGTGGACAAGCATGGCCCCACAGATCTTGCCGTGGGGGTTGATGAGCCTGACTATGGTCTCTACCTGAACTGGCTGCACCGCAGTGATGCCACCCTGACATTTCCCCAGACATTGGTGCTGAGATATACCATTCTCGAGCCCGAAGAAAAGCGCCTGCCCAGCGTTGCAGCAGACTATGCCAAATGGTTTCATTCCCGCCTGCGTTCGGTGGAAGAGGCTACAGCAAACCGGGAATTTCTCTGTGCTGGCCGCTTTACCATTGCTGATATCGCCGTGGGCTATGCCCTCTATCTTGCCGAGACCCTTCGACTGGCTGAGGGCTTTAAGCCTAATACCATAGCCTATTTTGAGCGTCTCAAGGCGCGTCCCGGTTTTCAGCGGGCCACGCGCTTTGATTCTGCTGCAGTTTGATGGTGTTAAAGCTGGCTCGGGAAACGAGCTAAAAGTGACCGCGCAGTCGTAGCTGGGTGAGTCAGATATTGAGAAAATAGCTTATCATCGGCGCAGAGCAGGCATTGAGCTGTCAGATTGACTGGATAATCATCGCAGCCAACACCTTTATATTGGTCTAAAAGCCCAGTTGCACCGTAAAAACCAAGACCTAAGTTATATTGACATAATTACTGCCATAATCTATGCTGTGGCAATAACATCTTTGAGGAGAGAAGTACCGTGGATATTAATTTTTCAGCAGAGGATCTGGCATTTCGCGATGAGGTGCGGGAATTTTTTGACCAGGAATACGACAGCGCCATTAAGACCAAACTCAGCAGTAAAGTGGGTGAAGAATACAAGCAAGGTATGGTTGATTGGCAGAAAAAGCTGTATGCCAAGGGCTGGGTAGCACCGGGCTGGCCTGCAGAGTATGGCGGTACTGAATGGACCTCTACTCAAAAGTTTATTTATGAGACTGAACGCGGTCTTGCCGGTATTCCCGATGTGGTCCCCTTTGGTTTAAAAATGGTTGCTCCGGTAATTTACACCTTTGGTAATGAAGAGCAAAAGGCTCGCTTTCTGCCGCGCATTCTTGAAAGTAAAGACTGGTGGTGCCAGGGTTATTCTGAGCCTGGTGCAGGTTCAGATTTGGCCGCACTAAATACCACGGCTGACTATGCGGGCGATAACTATATAGTTAATGGCCGCAAGATCTGGACCACCTTTGCCCAGTATGCGGATTGGATTTTCTGTCTGGTGCGCACCAGCAAAGGGATGCGCAAACAGCAGGGTATTAGCTTTTTGCTGATCGATATGAATACGCCGGGTATCGAAGTTAAACCAATTGTTACTATCGACGGCAAGCACAGCCTCAATGAAGTGTTATTTGAAAACGTCAAGGTGCCCGCCGAGAACCTGATTGGTGAGCAGGATAAAGGCTGGACCTACGCCAAGGCACTGCTGGCCCATGAGCGCACAGGTATGGCTGAGGTGGCGGACTCTACTCGTATGCTGGAGGCATTAAAGCAGCGCGCCAGAGTTGAAGTGAACGGCGGCAACGCCATGATTGATGATCCTATTTTCCAGATGCGTCTATCGAATATTGAGATGGAGCTGATGGCACTGGAGTACACCGAACTGCGTGTATTTGCCTCTATGGCAGCTGGCGGTATGCCGGGACCTGAGTCTTCACTGTTAAAAATTAAAGGCACTGAAATCAGTCAGGCTATTCATGAGCTGCAGTTACAGCTGGCATCTTTTTATGGCGGCGCACTTCCCGAAGACTTAAACGCTGATGAACTGAAGCACGATTTTGCTTTCGAAGCCCGCGGCAAGTATATGTATGGTCGCGCAGCTACTATCTATGGTGGATCCAACGAAGTACAGCGCAATGTCATCGCCAAAGCGGTTTTGGGACTGTAGATTTAAAAAATTTAAAATCAGGCTCCCCCTGGGTTGAGCCGACAAAAGTTTTCAGGAGTTAGTACAGATGAATTTTGATTTTAGCGAAGAACAAACCATGATCAAAGACAGCGTTTCGCGCTTTGTGCGAGATGAATACGACTTTGATACCAGACGGGCCATTATTGATTCAGAAGAGGGTATTAGCCGTGAATTCTGGTCCATGTTTGCCGAGCTGGGCTGGCTATCAGTGCCCTTTGCCGAAGAGTATGGCGGTTTTGGTGGCTCTGTTGAAGATATAGCTGCAGTGATGGAAGAGCTGGGTAAGGGCATTGTGGTTGAGCCCTATGCTTCCACCGTTGTGGTGTTTGGTGGCCTGCTATCTGCATCAGATAACAGCGATCTGAAAGCGCAAGTTATCCCCAGTATTATTGATGGCAGCTGCATGGGCTCGCTGGCTTACACTGAGGCTCAGTCGCGTTACGAGATGACTGATGTGGCCACTAGCGCCAGGGTCTGCGATGGCGGCTATAAGATCAATGGCGAAAAAACCGTCGTGGCCAATGGCGGCACAGCGAATAAATTTATCGTTACAGCTCGCCATAGCGGTGAGCAGTTTGATCGCGATGGCATCAGCCTGTTTATGGTCGATGCCTCTGCCCCTGGGGTTGAGGTAAAGAGCTATAAAATGATGGATGGTCAAAGCGCTGCCACAGTGACCTTTAAAGATGTGATGGTCTCTGAGACTCAGCTTCTAAACACAGCTGGCGAGGGTATGGATCTTATTGATCAGGTAATGCCGCAGATTCTTATGGGTCTGAGTGCTGAGGCGCTGGGCATTATGTCGACGCTGAATACCACCACGGTTGAATACAGCAAGGTGCGCCAGCAGTTTGATACTCCAATCAGTTCTTTCCAGGTACTGCAACACCGTATGGTAGATACTTTTATGGCCTGCGAGCAAACCAAGTCTATGCTCTTTCGGGGCCTCTGTCAGGCGGGTGAAGATGACTCTGCGGCACTGTTAAAAACTGTGCATGCCCTCAAGGCCACAGTTGCTCGCTACGGCAAACTGGTTGGCGAAGAGGCGATTCAGATTCATGGCGGTATAGGTATGACTGATGAACTAAATATTGGCCATTATGTTAAACGTCTAATGATGATTAACGTCAGCTTTGGCGATGGCGATTACCACCAGAAGAAATTTAACCAACTCAGCTATTCTGCCTGATGATAAGCCTGCCCAGCCTGGCCGTTGGTCTCGGCGCTGCCGGGATGGCCTGGCTGGGTTATACATATCTGAAAAAAGATCCTCTGGCTCAGTTTGACCTTCCACTGGGGCATCTGGCCTCGGTGGATAGCCCCGAGGGCAAGCTTCAGTCTGAGCGGGGGTTAAAGGATATTATCCAGCGTCTGCGCAGCAATGCGGCCAGTTCCAGTAATCTCTCTATCAAGCGCCGTGTGCCTATTATTCGTGAGGCAATGGAGACGTTTTTTAGCGAGGCAGAAAAACTCTGTGTCTGTGATTTTACAGCGGTCGATGCCGGTGGTGTGTCAGCGGAATGGGTAGTGGCCCCTGGGGTTGATAAAGATAATAACCGCCGTCTGATGTATATCCATGGTGGCGCTTTCTTTGCCGGTAGCCCGAAAAGCCACCGGGTGATTACCAGTAAGTTATCGGCAGTTACCAATAGCTCGGTGCTGGCCATCGACTATAGATTAATGCCTGAATATAGCAGACGTGACTCTGTTGAAGACTGCAGTACTGCCTATCAGTGGATGCTGAAAAATGGCTCTCAGGCTGTGGGCAAGGCGGCCAATATTTTAGTTGCCGGAGATTCAGCTGGGGGTAATCTAACTCTGGTGCTGTTGGCTCTACTGCGCGACACTGGAGGTCGACCCCCCAATGGGGCAGTCTGTCTGTCACCGGTAACTGACTGCCGTTTTAACAGTCCCAGTATCTTTTCCAATCTGGATGCCGATGTGATGCTCAAGCCACTGGCCAGCCGCATTGCCAGAGTGCCAAAATTCCTGCTGCGCCTAAGTGCTCGCCATTTGGCCAGGGATAATCCCAGTGACCCGGTGATTTCGCCATTGCTTGGGGACCTGTCTAATCTGCCACCCACTTTGGTGTTGGCAAGTCATGATGAGATTCTGCGGGATGATGGGCGTCGCTATGTCAACAAGGCAGTGGCCTCAGGCTCAAAGGCTGAGTTTGTCTACTGCATGAAGATGCCCCATGTGTGGCCGATGTTTTATCCTGAGTTGCCGGAAGCCGAACTGGCCTTCCAGCAGATAACGGACTTTCTAAATCGCCATATCTAGCTGAGGATTACCCTCTGGGCTTGCGCAGCATCAGAGCAGGTGTGGATTGGATATAGGCATTAAACTCAGGTTCAGAGCCCCATTTCTTCTTAGCCAGTCTCTCCAGCAGCGGAATACCGCTAATTCTAGTCAGCAGCACATAGACAAAGACAGGAGAGATCATGGTGGCCAGTTGCCAGCCGGACAGCACCGGAAGAGCGACCAGAGCCAGACCCAGCCACAGGGTAATTTCGCCGAAGTAGTTGGGGTGTCTCGACCAGGCCCATAGGCCTGTGGTGATAAAGCGATCGCGATTCTGCGGGTTTTTTCTAAACTGGGTTTTCTGGTTGTCGGCCACAATCTCAATCAGCATACCTGCTATCCACAGTGCTATACCCAGATAGGCCAGGGGGCCAAGGGCTATGCTGGTTTCTGAAGTGATTGCCGCAAGGCCCGCGGCCATGGTGACCAGAACCCAGAGGCCACCCAGTGTCCAGGTCATTAAAAACCAGAAAAATTGGGTTTTCATCACAACAAAGCGCCTGTCCTGACCATCTTTTTTGATCCGCCCAAACAGAAATGATCCCAGTCGCACCGCCCATATCGCAATCATCGCGCAGATAATCAGATCGCGGATATCCAGATTAGGGTTTAGATAGATAGCTGCGGCAACAGTGCCTAAATAGGATAGAGACCCGGTGAGGTCGAAGTAATGTTCAGTCTGGAAGGCAAAGGAGGGCAGGAAAACTGTCCAGTGCAGTATAAAACCAATGACACCGCAGACAAAAAACATCGGCAGGCCAGAGATAAGGATGCTGCCTTGACTGCCCGCCAGCAATACTAATGTGCCAATAATCAATGATGCAACAATCCCGAAAATGGTGTGAGCTCTCTTCATTTTTATAATTCTCAGCCAGTGATTAATTTATTTTTATAATAAATGACTTACGTTTGTCTACAGGGTACCGGATTGCTGGCGGGCGGCATTGATTCTATGCAGGCTCCCTGACCCGGCATTGGGCTGCTGACAGGATTGCCTCAGAAAAGGCCGTCAAATTCATAGGGGTCATATTCACTGCAGCCATGACCGGCAAGATTGGCGTATCGCTCTGGGTCCCAGTAGTCGCTACTGTGGTAGGAGAGCAAAAAGCTTTCGACAAATAGCTTGCAGCGCCGTTTTTGGCTGCGTATTGCGCTGTCTGACTCAATGCGCTGCATTGTCGCCTCTGGACTGGGGTAATAATGTTCCATGCGCCAGCCGCCGTCTGCGGGGCTGTCCAGCACCATAATATTGTCACCAGTCGGCTGCCAGGCAGTCCATTCCGGCTGCTGCTGCAAAAGGCCCTTGCCCGGAGCCCCATTGTGAGCAAAGCGTCCCCAGTAATTCATGATGGCTGTGGACAGCGCCTGTCGCCCTGGCAGGCTGTCTTCGCCATACAGAAAGGGCAGGCGCAGGCCGCCGGCAAAGTCATTAAATACAAAGCTAACTTCAAGGCCATGGCCTGCACCCACTAGTTCAGGCAGATTAACTGGCCAGTTGTTCGGCGTCTCATCCCAGTCAAATCTATAGCCATAGATGGCCACCTGTGGATTGGCAGCTGTCATCAGTCGCGCCATTTGGCTGACGCCAGTGCTGTGCCATCGGTCGGCATAATAGTCAGAGTAGCGCTGATAGAGCTGTTTATCTTTAATCGAGGGCAGAACACCAAATCCCAGGCTGACAAATTCCGGGTTATTGGCCATGGCAGATTTATCTTCATCTCTGTTAGCCCCCATAATCATGGGCACGGCATTGTAGCTGTCAGCCTTGGCAAATAACCTGTTCAAGGGCTCTTTGGGCAACACATGGCCATCTCTAAGCAGTTGGGGGCTCAGCGGCATTGTCTGTTCTTCGACCAGAGACATACTGACATTAATCAGAGTTTCGGCGCTCTGTTGATAGAGAATTGCAGCAATGCTTTTGTCACTCATAGCACTGATATCTCGTTTTGCCTCGTCCATGTTGTTAGCGATACCCAGCTTCACTAATAGCTTGGCCAGTATTTCATTAGAGCTATTGGGCCAGCCTCGCTGCTGACTGTCTCCTGAGAACGGCTCTGTATATAGCTGGTCAGTAAATAGTTCTGCAGAGGCCATAGACTCTGTTCTGCTCGACCCACTCTGGCTAATGGCTTTGTGAAACAGGCCGCTGGCCAGAGGCGATGCCACCAGGCCAAAAATATTGCGCCCGCCGGCAGACTCGCCAAATACAGTGACATTGGTGGGGTCGCCGCCAAAGGCTTCGATATTGGTCTGCACCCATTGCAGGCCCGCAATAATATCCAGCAGGCCATAATTGCCCGAGGCATCTTCGAGAGTGGTGGCGTCACGGCGCAGGGCGCTTTGGTTAAACCAGCCCAGAGGGCCTAGCCGGTAGTTGAGGGAGACAAAAATAACCTGCTGCTGAGCGGCTATATTCTCACCAGTGTAAAACCGGGCGGAACCCACAGTATTGCCACCGCCATGAATCCACAGCATCACCGGAAGTTTGCGCTGGGTCATGCTGGGGTTAAGTGTGAGGCGACGCGGCGCCCAGATATTCAGATACAGACAGTCTTCGCTGCCCACGACGTCGCCCTGATTGCCGGGGGTTGCGGCCAGAAAGGTCCAGTGCTGAGTGCAGGGTGCTGTGCTCTTTATTGCTGCCAGGAGGTCAGTCCAATTCTCCACCGGCTGCGGTGCGCGCCAGCGCAATGGGCCAACCGGTGGTGCGGCATAGGGTATGCCTAGCCAGCCATAGGTATTATTGCTGTCGGCAAAGCCAATTACCTCACCATTGTTAATGCTGCGCACCGATTCCGGGGCTGCTTTAAAAGCGGTCACCGGTGCTGTGGCCATAGCATCCAGATCGGCGTCGCTATCAACTAGCGACATGATCAGGCCGATGCTGACGACAGCTACTGCCAGCATTATCCCTAAGACTTTTTTATATCCCATGACTTAGTCCAACAATAAATCGGCCAGATGAGTGCGGTGATGATAGGCATCACCATACTGATGCTGACTCCAGAGAGCTCTGCGCAGATATAGCTGGGCATCGCACTCATAGGTAAAGCCCATGCCGCCATGGAACTGAATGGCCCGGTCGCCAGCATATAGCAGTGCCTCGGTGGCCTGGGCCTTGGCCATACGGCAAGCAATTTCAGCATCCTGATCCAGTGGCTGGTCACCCACCAGAGTGGCGGCGTGGTACATCAGCGTCCGCGCTGAGTCCATACCAATCAAGATATCTACGGTGGGGTGCTTTAGGGACTGGTAGGAGCCAATTAAGCGACCAAATTGGATTCTACTGGTCAGATAGGCCACCACCAGATCCAGTGCTGCAGCGCAGCTGCCGGTGGATTCTGCTGCATTGAGCAGGGCACCGAGCAGTTTAATATCGCGCAGAGCGATCTCTGCCTGGGGCAAAATAGCCTCAGCACTGACGGTAACGCCGCTGAAATTGATATTGCAGGCTCGCTTTGTTTCATCGATAAGTAGCTTGCTGCTCAGCGCATCCTGGCTCAGCTGGGAGGCCTCAACCATCACTAGCACCTGAGCGCCACTGTGATTGGCCGAGACGATAAAGAAGTCGGCCACGGCTGCGTCATTGACCAGAAGCTTGGTACCCTGAAGTTCGAAATCTGCCGACAGTTCACAGCTGGTCGAGGTGGCGCCCCAGTCTTCATTGTCTAACAGAGCTAGCGTGCCAATGCTGCCTTCAGCGGCCAGCGGTAGCCATTTGGCCTTCTGTTGCTCAGAACCACCGCGCAGTATTGCCTGAGAGGCAATGGTAGTGGAGATATAGGGAGTGCTAAGCAGATTGCGGCCCATGCTCTCCACAAGAGGCAGGGTAGACCCTATACCCAACTCTGAGCCGCCGTACTGTTCTGGAATAGCAATGCCGGTCCAGCCAAGGCCCACCATTTCTGCCCAGATATCTGCACTGTAGCCATTGTCAGAGCCCAGCAAGCGGCGCACTGCGGTGATATCTGAACGATCAGCACAAAAGCCTTTGGCAGTCTCGAGAATCATCGCCTGCTCATCGGTAAAAGCCAGAGCCAAGTTTGTTTTTCTTGTCATAGTCTGAATCCTCGCTCTAATCTTTTGGCAGGCCGAGCACATGCTCGCCGACAATATTGGCTTGCACCTGGCTGGTGCCGCCGCCGATGGTAGTGGAGAAGTTGTTCAAATAGGCGCGCTGCCAGAAGCCACCGTCTACAGCCTCGTCATCACCCACATAGAGCGAGCCCTGAGCGCCCTGCAATGTCAGTGCATACTGGCGCATACGACGATAAAACTCGGTGCCGCGCAGCTTGCCAGACAGGGTTAGAGAGTTTGGGTAATCCGCACACAGAGCGGGTATACCAATACGTTTTTCGCCCAGATGCAGGGCCTTCTCTTCGATTAGTAGCTTGACCAGATTATCTCTGGTGACCTGGTCCTTGAGAAGAGGGCGGCCTTCACGCTCAACTTCCGCGGCCATCTTTAATAGATCATTCATCACAATGGACAGGATGGAGATACCGCCGGCTGCGCCTGCTTCGGCACCGCGCTCATACTGCAGTGTCTGCATGGCGATGCGCCAGCCCTGACCCTCTTCGCCCATGATGCAGTCCGCGGGAATGCGCGCATCGGTAAAGAAGGTTTCGGTAAAGCCGTATTCACCGGTTAGCTTTTGGATGGGCTGGGTGCTGACACCCTCGACATCCATGGGTGCCAAAAAGAATGACAGGCCATTGTATTTGCGCTCTGACTGACTGTCGGTGCGGGCCAGCAGAATCATATATTTGGCATAGTTGCCCATGGTGGTCCAGATTTTACTGCCGTTAATCACATAGTCTGAGCCATCGCGCGCTGCTCTGGTCTGGATACTGCCCAGGTCGGAGCCATGATTGGGTTCGGAGAAACCCTGGCACCAGATATCCTCGGCATTGAGAATGCCTTTCAGATACTTCTCGCGCTCGTAATCTGTGCCCTTGTCGAGAATAAGAGGCCCAGCCCAGCCCAGCCCGATAACATTAAAGCAGATAGGCACTCGGGCCAGTTTCATCTGCGCATCCACTATATTCTGGTGGGCGGCACTGAGGCCGCGGCCGCCGTATTTCTCTGGCCATGCCATGCCCAGATAGCCTGCAGACCAGACTTTGTGTTGCCATTCGCGGAGAAAGTCGAGAACCTGTTCGGATCCCACTTCCATAAATGTTTGCGGCAGCAAAAAGCCTGGATCCGCTGGTTTATTATGTTTTATCCAGTCAGTGACTTCCGCGCGCAGTTCAGCCAACTCATTTTGCTGTTCTAGCTCATTGCTCATGGGCTCTGTTCCCCTCGATGTAATATTATTTTTATACCTTAACCAGACCCCGGTTAACTGTCTCTTGAATCTGTGCCATAAGATAGAGATTTGACGCCAATTCTACTCTTAATTACGCAGCGTGCAGAGGAAAGTTCAGCTTACCTGCAGCCCCTGTCTGTGATAGTGTTTACCGATTTAGTTCGCTGGCACCAGTTGCGGCGGCAATAATAATTCAAAGCTAATCAATTTAAGGAAAGTCTCCATGACTGAGTCAGCAGAAAAAACCATTCTGGGTCATCCCCGCGGTCTTGTAATTTTGTTCTTGACTGAAATGTGGGAGCGCTTCTCATACTACGGGATGCGCGGCTTGCTGATTATCTATCTGACTCAGCATTTCTTGATGTCCGACGAGAGTTCCAGCGTGCTCTATGGCGCCTATGGGGCGCTGGTTTATGTAATGACTATTATCGGTGGCTCACTGGCTGATCGCTATTTGGGTGCCCGCAAGGCGGTAACATTTGGCGCCATACTGCTGACCTTTGGCCATTTTGGTATGGCTTTTGAGGGCGAGGGCTCAAGACAGTTGATAACCCATGGCGATAAGCAGTATGAGATTGTGCTGGATGGCCGCGGCGGTGATGCGCGCCAGCAAATTGTTACAGATCTGGGTGCTTCCTATGTCAGTTTTACTGAGACCAGCATGGCTATTGCCGAGCCTGAGGCTGTTGGGCTGGCGTCGAGCATTGAGCGTTCTGAATTTACCATTAGCGTTGAGACTGAGGAGAAATATCTCAATATCCTCTATCTATCGCTGGCGTTAATTATTGCCGGTGTGGGTTTTTTAAAGGCCAATATATCCACCATTGTTGGCTCTCTCTATGGCTTTGGCGATACTCGAAGAGACTCAGGTTTTACCATTTTTTATATGGGCATCAATATAGGGGCATTTCTGGCGTCTCTGTCCTGCGGCTATTTGGGCATTGTCTATGGCTGGAAATACGGCTTTGGTCTGGCTGGAGTAGGCATGCTTCTGGGGCTGGTTATTTTTCTGTCCTGCCAGAGCTGGCTCGATGGCAAGGCAGAGCCACCCAACGCGGACAGGCTTAAAGAAAAAGTCTTGTTTGGCATCAATATAGAGTGGCTTTGCTATTCGGTGGGGCTGGGCATTATTGCTCTGTCTATGCTGCTGGTGATGAATGCGGATTTAGTTGGCGGAATACTGGGGCCTGTGGGTATTCTGATGTTTATCTGGCTGGTGAGTCACACCTTTACGCAGCTGCAGGGCGATGAGCGTTCGCGAATGCTGGCGGCAATCTATTTTGTGTTGGCGCAGATTCCTTTCTGGGCGCTGTTTGAGCAGGCGGGTTCATCCCTGAATCTGTTTACCGCCCGCCTAGTAGATCGGGAAATTATGGGTTGGTCTGTGCCGGGCCCGGTGTTTCAGTCTTTAAATGCCGGCTTTATCTTCGTCTTTGCCCCCTTTATGGCCTGGCTCTGGGTGTGGCTGGCCAGGCGTCAGCTCAATCCTTCGACGCCGGTTAAGTTTGCCCTGGGCGTGGCTATGGCTGGGCTGGGATTTTTAGTATTGGTAGCAGGTATGCAGGGTGCTGGTGCAGTGGGTCTTACGCCGGTGATCTTTATTTTCCTGATCTACTGGATTCACACCATGGGTGAGTTGATGGTGTCTCCTGTGGGCCTATCTGCGGTAACCAAGCTGGCTCCGGCAAAAATTGTGGGTATGACCATGGGCGCATGGTTCCTCTATTCTGGCCTGTCCAACTATCTGGCTGGCGTTATTGCGCGAACTACTGGCGCTGAGACCATTGGTGGTCAAATGACCAATGTGGCAGCGGCCAAGGCGGGCTATGTGGATGTCTATTCTCAGGTGGGCTATATAGCTCTGGGTATCTCTCTGCTGATGCTTTTAATATCACCTGTGATTAATAAAATGATGCGCGGAGCAGACTGAGCCAGCCGCCTGGGGGAGGGATATGAGATTTAAACACTTATTGCTGGTAGCCACTGTCATCATACTGGCGGGCTGTGGCTCAGCCACTGATGTAGACTCGTCTATTAACAGCACAGAGGAATCTGCTGCAGATTTTGTTGCGCGAATGGAAGTCGAGGGTCGTGAACTGGCTCGCGAGGCTCGCGCAGCCTACTGGGTGCGCAATACCTATATTACTGGGGATACCGCGATTCTGGCGGCGGCAGCTGGCGAGCGTGGCCTGGCCTTTGAGAGCGCCATGGTTAAACAGGCCAAGCAGTATCTGGGCACAGATATGGACCCAGAGACGGCGCGAGCCATTGAGTTAATGTTGCGCGGCTCCTCAGCTCCGGCTCCAGATGATCCCGAGTTACAGGCTGAACTCTCGGCTATTCTCACCCATATGGAAGGTCAGTACGGCGCCGGCAAGTACTGCAATGCAGAGGGCGTCTGCCGTGAATTACAGGAGCTAGAGGCAGTGCTGGCAGAGTCGCGAGACTATGACGAGCTGCTCGATATATGGCAGGGCTGGCGGCAGGTATCGCCCCCATACCGCGCTGATTATCAGCGCTTTGTGGAGATCGCCAATCTGGGTGCCCAGGAATTTGGCTACAGGAATCTGGCCGAGTTATGGCAGGGTGGCTACGATATGGACAGCAATACCTTTACCATTGAATCTCGCCGGCTCTGGGATGAGGTTAAGCCTCTCTATGACGAACTGCACTGCCATGTGCGCGCCAAACTCAATGAGAGCTATGGCGCTGACAAAGTGGCGCTAGACCGGCCTATACCCGCCCATCTGCTGGGCAATATGTGGTCACAAACCTGGGATAACCTCTATCCTATGATAGAGCCCTATCCGGGAGTATCCCCTGTGGATGTCACTGCCGCCATGCAGTTGCAGGGCTGGGATGAGATAAAGATGGCCAGGACTGCAGAGGGCTTTTTTACCTCTCTGGGTATGCCTGCTCTACCCGAGAGTTTCTATAAGAATTCTATGTTGAAAAAACCCCGGGATCGCAATGTGGTCTGTCATGCCAGTGCCTGGGATTTTGACGATGGCAATGATCCAAGGATCAAGCAGTGCGTGGAGGTTAATGGCGAGCAGTTTGTCACATTGCACCATGAGCTGGGGCATATCTACTACTTCCTGCTATACAGGGACCTGCCCTCAATATTTAAAGGGGGTGCCCACGATGGTTTCCACGAGGCCATTGGCGACACTATTCAGCTATCTATGACTCCTGGTTACCTGCAGAGTAAAGGGCTGATGGATAGAGTAACTGAGGGCTATGAGGCTACTATTAACAAGCAGATGAAACTGGCTCTGGAAAAAATTGCCTTTCTGCCCTTTGGTAAAATGATCGATGAGTGGCGCTGGAAGGTGTTTACCGGCGAGATAGCCCCCAAAGACTACAATAGGGGTTGGTGGAAGTTGCGAGAGGAGTACCAGGGTATAGCGGCACCCACTGAGCGCGGCGAGGAGCACTTTGATGCTGGTGCCAAGTACCACGTACCTGGCAATACGCCCTACACCAGGTATTTTCTGTCTTTTATTATGCAGTTCCAGTTCCACAAGGCTCTGTGTGAGGCTGCGGGGCAGGATGGCCCGCTGCATGAGTGCTCTATCTACAACAATAAAGCCGCGGGCGATAAACTTGGCAATATGATGGCCATGGGCCAGAGCAAGCCCTGGCCCGATGCCATGGAGGCTATCACAGGTCAGCGCAGCATGGATGGCAGTGCGATTATTGATTATTTCGCGCCGCTGAATGCCTGGTTGCAGGAGCAAAACCAGGATCGTGCCTGCGGTTGGTAACTGACTCCAGGGTCATATAAAAACAACAGAGGCGGCCAGGTGGCTGCCTCTTTGCTATTGGGCGTAGCGATTATTTATGGCATGATTAATGCCAATATAAGCCGCTCTGTAATTAGACCCATGTGTAGTATTCAAATCCCATGATTGGAATTAGTTTCAGTGATAGCGCTTGCGCGCCGCAGGAACTATTATGGCCAAGTTTTGATATGGGAACGCTGTGGTTCCGACAGAGTTTAAACGGTCGTTAGATCCATATCTGGCGGCCAGACATTAGAACCAACCCAGGACCAAGTTTATGCCACAAATAATTAAAAAATCTGAAATCGAGCAATATATCGGCCATGTCTGCGAACCCACTGACTGGTTTGAGGTGACTCAGGACCAGGTCAATGAGTTTGCTGAGTGCACATTGGATCGCCAGTTTATTCATATTGATCCTGAAGCGGCGGCTAAAACTCCTTTCGGTGGCACCATTGCCCACGGCTTTTTGACGCTGTCTATGCTGTCTCACTTTTCCGAGAGTTATAACCTGCTGATTGAAGGCATCTATATGGGTGTTAATAAAGGCTTCGACAAGGTGCGCTTTGTGGCCCCTGTGCGCGTGGGTAGCAAGATTCGCTGTCATGCCACTGTGGCTGATATCAGTGAGAAGCGCCCGGGCCAGTACGACTTTAAGGTTGAGGTTTCAGTGGAAATTGAAGGCGGTGATAAGCCCGCGTTGGTTGCTGAATGGCTTAGCGTGCAGATGGCTAACTAAACAGCAACAATAATATTTAACGAGGTTAGGTAATGAGTATTAATTTTGAAGGTCAGGTGGCTATTGTCACTGGTGCCGGCAATGGCCTGGGTCGTTCCCATGCGCTGGCGCTGGCTGAGCGCGGTGCCAAGGTTGTGGTCAATGATTTAGGTGGCGCACGGGATGGCACTGGTGCCTCGTCCGATGCGGCGATGGAAGTGGTTGGCCTGATTGAGGCGGCGGGGGGTGAAGCCTTTGCTCACGGCGCCAATGTTGCCAAGTTCGATGAGGTTCAGGATATGGTTACCCAGGCCATGGAGAAGTGGGGTCGGGTGGATATCTTGATTAACAATGCCGGTATTCTGCGCGATAAATCCTTCGCCAAGATGGATCTGGCTGATTTTCAGCTGGTGATGGATGTGCACCTGATGGGTTCGGTCAACTGCACTAAAGCGGTGTGGGACATTATGCGCGAGCAGAACTACGGCCGCATTGTGATGACGACCTCTTCCAGCGGCATGTACGGCAACTTTGGGCAGACCAACTATGGTGCTGCCAAGATGGCGGTGCTGGGCTTTATGAATACATTGGTGCTCGAGGGCGGCAAGAACAATATTCATGTCAATGCACTGGCGCCCACAGCTGGCACCCGCATGACTGAGGATCTAATGCCTCCAGAAGTGCTGGGTATGCTGACTGCGGAATCTGTTACTGCTGGCGCGCTTATCCTCTGTGATAAGAAGGCACCAACCAGGACTATTCTCTGTGCCGGTGCTGGCGGCTATGCCGTGGCCGGTATGTATGAGACCGATGGTATTTTTATGGCTAAAGATGAGCAGAATCCTGACCTTATTGTGGCTCAGTGGGACCAGCTCAGCGACACCAAAGATCATCTGCCGCTGGAGTCTGGTGGCAAGCAAACTGAGAAGTTTTTGATGAAGGCCATGGCGGCACTCAAGGGGTAACTTCTCTTTATAAATTAGATTAAGTTTAATTCATAACATACTATAAATTAAGGATTTTATTATGAAAGAAGCAGTAATTGTTTCAGCAGCTCGCACGCCGATTGGCCGAGCTTTCCGCGGTGCATTTAACAATCTGGAATCACCCTCTATGAGCTCCCATGCCATCACTGCAGCTGTTGCCCGTGCTGGTGTTGATCCGGCTGAGATCGATGACTGCATTATGGGTGCTGCGATGCAGCAGGGTACTCAGACCATGAATCTGGGTCGTCAGGCGGCTATGGCTTCTGGCCTGCCTGTGTCTGTCGCTGGTATGACTGTTGACCGTCAGTGCTCTTCTGGTCTGATGGCTATTTCTATAGGTGCCAACAATATCACCAATGATGGTGCTCAGGTGATTGTTGCCGGTGGTTGCGAGAGCATCAGCTTGATTCAAAATGAGAAGTTTAATGCTCATCGTGTTGCTGATCCGCTGGCCATTAAGCACGCTCCGCTGATTCATATGCCTATGTTGGATACTGCCGAGACTGTGGCTAAGCGCTACGATATCTCTCGTGAGGTTCAGGATGAGTATTCGGTGATTTCTCAGGCACGTACGGCGGCGGCCCAGGAAGCTGGCCTGTATGCGGATGAGATTGTGCCTGTAACTGCGACCAAGCTGGTGACCGATCGTGAAACTGGTGAGGTGTCTAAAGAGGAAGTGACTCTAACCAAAGACGAGGGCAACCGTCCTGGCACTAATATTGAGGCCCTATCTGGACTGAAGGCCGTGCGCGATGGCGGCACCATCACTGGCGGTAACGCTTCTCAGTTATCTGACGGCGCTGCTGCGGTTGTGCTGATGGATGGTACTCTGGCTTCTCAGCGTAATCTTGAGCCTCTGGGTGTTTACCGCGGTATGGCTGTGGCTGGCTGTGAACCTGATGAGATGGGTATTGGCCCGGTTTTCGCTATTCCCAAATTGCTGCAGCGCAATGGTTTGAAGATGGAAGATATTGGTCTGTGGGAGCTGAACGAGGCGTTTGCGGTGCAGGTTCTGTACTGTCGCGATAAGTTGGGCATTCCTATGGAGCGTTTGAATGTTAATGGCGGTTCTATTTCTATTGGTCACCCCTTTGGTATGAGTGGTGCGCGTATGGTTATGCATGCGTTGATGGAAGGAAAGCGTCGTGGTGAGAAGTATGTGGTTGTCACTATGTGTGTTGGTGGTGGTATGGGTGCTGCTGGTTTGTTTGAAGTGCTTTAATCGCAACTCATTAGTTTGATAGAAAATGCGCCATCGACTCTTTTTGAGTTGGTGGCGTTTTTGTATATGGGTTAGATTTTTGGGTGCGGGGGCCTTTGGATCTGTGCAGGTTTGATAGCCAACGCCAGGATGTCTTTGAGAGCACCTTGCTTCAGTCTTTAACTCGTTTTTATATTGAAATATGCTCGCTAGGAAGGCAATGTAAGCTGGAATAATGTAACGATAAAAATAATAAGAGAGTAAGCAAAATGATAAGTACCAATCCCAGTAAAGGCTCTACGGCTCCTGCCCTAGCAAGCCTTTTTGCTATCTTTGCCTTAACTACTGGATGTGATCAACCAAAGCAGTCTATAGCAGCTGACTCAGCTCATGCCGGGGCCAGCGAATACACCATTGCCAGCAATAAAACCTTCGCAGACAACCTGGACCTGGATAGCCAGCAAGACTTTGAAGATGCCCGCCGTGGCATGATCGCCGACGCGCCAAACACCGCGCTGATCAGCAAAAGTGGCGTTCAGGTATGGGATGCCGGGGCCTATGACTTTATACAGGGCGAGGCACCGGATACAGTGAATCCGAGCCTGTGGCGGCAGGCCAAGCTGAATAATATCCGCGGACTATTTAAAGTAGATGAAGGCATCTATCAGCTGCGAGGGTTTGATCTGGCCAATACCAGCCTGATTAAAAGCGACAATGGCTGGATTCTGGTGGACCCCCTGACCACATTGGAAACCACGGCGGCAGCTATGGCATTTGCCGAGGAGCATCTGGGCAAAATTAATCTGACCGGCGTGATATTTACCCATAGTCATATAGATCATTTTGGTGGTGTGCTGTCGTTGATAGATGCTGAGCAGGCAGCGGCTAACAATGTGCCTATTATCGCGCCATCTGGCTTTATGGCCGAGTCCACCAGCGAGAATATAATCGCCGGGCCAGCTATGACTCGACGCGGCACCTATATGTTTGGCAATAGCCTGCCGCGCTCTGTTACCGGCCATGTGGATTCCGGGCTGGGCAAGCAGGTGATCTATGGCAGCACTTCGATTTTGCAGCCCACGCTGGTGATAGATAAACCGGTGATGAGCCTCCGCGTCGATGGGGTAGCCTTTGAGTTTTACAATATGCCCGGCTCCGAGGCACAAGCAGAATTAACCTTTTACCTGCCTGAGCGAAAAGCTTTTTGTGGCGCAGAGATACTCTCCCATGTGATGCACAATGTGTTGACACTGCGCGGCGCCAAGGTACGCGATGCGCTGCTGTGGAGCGATTATATTGGTCAGTCTATTGAGCGTCTGAACGATGTGGAGGTGTTCTTTAACAGTCACCACTGGCCCACCTGGGGACATGAACGAATAATCTCCCAGATGGAGCAGCAGCAGGACATGTATAAATTCACTCATGACCAGACAGTGCGGCTCGCCAATCTAGGCTATACCCCCAGAGAGATTGCGGAGCGGCTGAAGCTGCCTGAAAGTCTGGCGGGCAATTTCCATCTGCGTGGCTATTACGGCACTCTGAGCCACAACAGCAAGGCGGTATATCAGCACTACTTCGGCTGGTATGAGGGTAATCCAGCGCAGCTTAATCCGCTGCCGCCTGAGCAGTCTTCGCGGCGCTATGTGGAGTTTATGGGCGGCGCTGAGGCTATGCTGGAAAAAGCTGCAATGTCTATGGAGCAGGGCGACTACCGCTGGGTCGCCGAGGTGGTGAATCATCTGGTATTTGCCCAGCCAGACAATATTGCCGCCAAACAGTTGCTGGCAGCGGCTCATCGACAGCTGGGCTATCAGGCGGAGTCTGGCCCCTGGCGGGATATCTATCTGTCAGCTGCCCATGAGCTCGAGTCTGGGACATCGGAACAGTACTATGACCTAGCGTTGAACAAGGCTTTTTTGCAGCAGGTACCAGCAATCCAGTTTATGAAGGCTCTGTCGGTGCGACTGGATGCCGATAAAGCAGAGGGCGAGCGCCTGGTGATCAATGTGCTGTTTACTGATCAGCAGCAAAACTTTGTACTGACAGTGCGCAACTCGGTGATGTATTACCAGCAGTTGCCTGCCGCGCCCAACGCCGATGCCAGCATTGCGGTAAGCAAAGATTTATTTGTGGATCTACTGGTGGGTCAGGTGGGTATTCAACAGCTGTTGACCACCGATGAATTAGAGGTGGATGGCAGTGTTTTGAAGCTGTTAAAGTTCTTTTCCCTGCTGGGTAAAAACAACGATAACTTCAATATAGTGACGCCATAATACAGCTGGACAACAGGCTAAAGGCATAGCCAGTTTATAAAAGCGTCCGGTCATCAGGGCGCACTTCAATCTATGTGAATAAAGAGATTATCTGTGAGCGAAAAACACCCTAATTTTGGCGATCGCGAAACCCAATACCTGCAGTCCAATGGTCTCAGGATGGCCTATGAGACATTCGGTGAGCCGAAGAATCCGGCTATTTTGCTGGTGGCCGGGCTCTACAATCAGCTGGTGAGATGGCCTGTGGAATTCTGTCAGAGGCTGGCGGATCAGGGGTTTTATGTTATTCGCTTTGACAACCGCGATATTGGGTTGACCGATAAGATGCACGGCCTCAAAGCGCCCGGGCTATTTCGTCTATTTCTTAAATCTTACCTGGGTATTCCAGTGTCGGCGCCCTATAGCTTAAATGATATGGCGGCAGATACTGTGGGTGTGCTGGATGCGCTGGATATAGCTCAGGCGCATATTGTTGGCATGTCTATGGGCGGCATGATAAGTCAGCTGGTGACAGGGCTGTACCCGGATAGAATTCTGTCACTGACCTCGATAATGTCTACCAGTGGTGAGCGCGGCAAGGGGGTTCCCTCATTAAAAGTATCTGCGGAAATGATTAAACCTGTTACCCCGGAGCGCAGCGCACTGGATAACTCGGTAGATATTTGGCAGATGATTGGCAGCCCTGCCTATCCTATGTCCGATGATGAGGTGCGGGCAATTGTAAAGGCAGAGCATAAGCGCTCCAGTAACCCAGCGGGCTATATGCGTCAAATCGCGGCTATTCGCGCCGCTCCGGGGCGCAAGGCGCTACTGAAAAAGATCAGGGTGCCCGTGTTGGTGATCCACGGTATCCAGGATCTGCTGGTGCCGGTCAATGGCGGTGAGGATACAGCCAGACATATTGCCCATGCCCAGCTGGAGCTATTTGATGGTATGGGCCATACATTGCCGCAAAAACTATTGCCGGAATTTGTGCGCCTAATAGTGGCTAATGCCGCCAAGGCTTAAATGCCGAGGTATTAAAAAAGGGGCCCTACTTATACAAACGTAAGACCCCTTAGGGGGAGAAAACCGGTTGCGCTCTATTGCAGGTGTTATCTCTCGATAATGGCTGTTACACCCTGACCACCAGCAGCACATATAGAGATAAGACCCCGGCCACCCCCGTTTTGTTCCAATAATTTTGCCAATGTTGCAATTATTCTTGGCCCTGTGGCTGCAAATGGATGACCAGTGGCAACACTGGAGCCATTTACATTGAGTTTTTTGCGGTCAATGCTGCCCAGCGGCGCATCCAGCCCCAGTTTGTTTTTACAGAAATCCTCGTCTTCCCAGGCTTTCATCGTGCACAGAGCCTGTGCGGCAAAGGCTTCATGAATCTCATAAAAATCGAAATCCTGCAGAGTTAAGCCTGCGCGGGCCAGCAATCTTGGTACCGCGTAAGCTGGTGCCATTAGGAGGCCTTCGCTCTGCTCACCCTGGGAATAAAAGTCTACGGCAGCCACTTCACTGTGAGTCAGATAGGCTTGAATTGGCAGGCTGCGCTCGCTTGCCCATTGCTCGCTGGCCAGTAAAACGGTGGCAGCACCATCGGTCAGAGTGGTGGAGTTGGCTGCAGTCAGAGTGCCATTCTCGCGGTCGTAGGCAGGCTTTAATGCCGCCAGTTTGTCCATTGGTGTACTGCGCATAATGCCGTCGCGCTCAACGCCATTAAAGGGGCGTATCAGATCGTCAAAGAAGCCGCGATCATAGGCCGCAATTAAATTTTGATGGCTGTTGTAGGTCAGCTGATCCTGTTCCTCGCGGCTGATATTCCACTGTTTGACCATCAGTTCGCAGTGTTGTCCCATAGACAGGCCGGTGCGGGGTTCGGCATTAGCTGGCAGGGAGGGCGCCATAAAGCTGGGGCGAATACTGGCCAGCGCTTTTAGGCGCTGGCCCAGAGTTTTGGCGCGGTTTAGGCTCAGTATCATCTGACGATATTTTTCATTGAGAGCGATAGGGGCATCACTGGCTGTGTCGGTGCCGCCGGCAATCCCTGAGTCTATCTGGCCCAATGCTATTTTATTGGCTACCAGTATGGCTGCCTCGAGCCCGGTGCCACAGGCCTGCTGCACATCATAGGCCGGTGTCTGGGCTGATAGTCCGGAGTCCAATGTGGCCTCACGAGCCAGGTTAAAGTCTTTTGAATGTTTCATGACAGCGCCAGCAGCCACTTCGCCCAGACGCTCACCCTCAAGGTTAAAGCGTTGCACCAGTCCCTGCAGAGCTGCTGTAAGCATTTGCATATTGCTGGCATGACTGTAGGCGGTATTGCTGCGTACGAAGGGAATGCGGTTGCCGCCGACAATGGCTACTTTGCGGATCTGGGTCATTATATTGGTCTCGGTTATATTAATATCTCGGTTGACCGGGCTAGGATAGGGGATTAGACGCCATAAGCCAATGACTTGAATTGAAGCGGAACTGTCATTTAGGTCAATCCTATTTGCTGGCCTGGGAGTAGAATGGCCGCTACCGTGATTGACTCAGGAAACTAAGCATGTCTGACAAGTACTTGGAAATCGCCAACTCGGCACTGGGCAAAAAACTGTTTTCTGCGATGGGCCTGCCAGAGCCTGTGGCACTGGATAGAGAAGACCCGCAGCAGCCCCATAAACTTAGTGGACAGGTGCTGCTGGGTAGCTCTGAGGGCGGCCTGTTTGCGGATCAGATTGAGCAGCTGTTGCAGACAACTGATCTGCAAGTGAATAGGGATATCAGCACTGCGGGTGAAGCCAGAGGCCAGCTTATTTACGATGCCTCTGGTATTGCCAGCGCCGAGCAGAGCGTTCAACTCTATGAGTTTTTTCATCGTCATATAAGGTCCATAAAGCCCAGCGGCCGGGTGATTGTGGTGGGGCTAAAATCCACTGCGGCCCAGAGCACTGAGCATGGTACTTTGCAGCGCGGCCTGCACGGCTTTGTAAAATCCCTGGCCAAAGAGATTGGCCGCCATGGCGCCACTGCCAATTTACTGCTGGTTGACCAGATTGGTGATGCCGCAATAGAAGCGCCTATTCGCTTTTTGCTCTCGGCGGGCTCGGCCTTTATGAATGCGCAGATTTTAACCGCTGGCAGCCCAGTGACTGCTGCAGAGGGAGACTGGCAGCAGCCATTGCTGGGCAAAATATTGGTGGTCACCGGAGCCGCCAGAGGTATTGGTCTGGCTATTGCTGAGGTGCTGGCCAGAGATGGCGCAGTAGTAATAGGGGTCGATGTGCCCCAGGCAGAAGAGGAACTGGTGGTAACTATGCGCCGTCTGGGTGGCCTGGCTCTGCCTCTGGATATTACCAGCGATGGCGCTGCCAATAAGCTGCGAGATTTTTGTGCGGCGCAGACACCTTCGCTACACGGCATTATTCACAATGCCGGGATTACCAGAGACAAGATGCTATCCCGTATGACAGACCATCAGTGGAATATGCTGATGGAGGTTAATCTGGGCAGTGTTCAGCGGATCAATACCGCTCTGCTGGAGACTGAGCTTTTGGATAACGGCGGCAAGATCATTGGTGTAGCCTCGATCAGTGGCATCGCAGGCAATGTGGGCCAGACCAACTATGGGTTTTCCAAGTCGGCGGTGATTGGCATGGTTGAGACATTGGCTGAACCCTGCGCTGCCAGAGGTATTACGGTAAACGCTGTGGCACCTGGCTTTATCGAGACTCAGATGACTGCGGCCATTCCCTTCGTTACACGACAGATGGGACGCAGACTATCGTCCCTGGGGCAGGGTGGCCTGCCCATTGATGTCGCTGAAGTGATTGGGTTCTTTGTTAGCCCTCAGGCTGCAGGGATTAATGGCAATGTGGTCAGAGTCTGCGGCCAGAGCCTGTTGGGTGCCTAGCCTGAATTAATGGGGGACAAAATCTCCCCCTAAGCAGCTGTTTAATTGGCTGAGTGAAGCGCTTCATTAAGCTCAACGGCGCTCTTGTTGGTTAGACATTCAACTGCGCCACTGATTGAATTACGCCTAAATAGAAGATCGCTTTTGCCGGACAGGTCGCGGGCCTTTACTTTCCCTGTGACCTGTTTTTGATCGTCGAGCATGGTTACCACTGTACCAGCAGTGATATACAGACCTGCCTCTACTGTGCAGCGATCTCCCAGGGATATACCCAGCCCGGCATTGGCGCCCAGCAGGCATTTTTCACCCATGGCTATCACCATGCTGCCGCCGCCAGACAGGGTGCCCATAATGGATGCGCCGCCACCTATATCCGAGCCTGCACCGCAAAATACCCCCGCCGAAACCCGGCCCTCAATCATATTGGGACCCTCGGCGCCGGCATTAAAGTTGATAAAGCCCTCATGCATTACTGTGGTGCCTTCGCCCACATAGGCGCCCAGTCGCACTCGGGAAGTGTCGGCAATACGAATGCCGGAGGGCACTATATAGTCGACCATTTTGGGAAACTTATCGACGCAGTCGACTGATAATGGATGTCCAGCCATGCGGGCCGCCAGCTGGCGGTCGGGAAGTTCGTCAATATCAATGGCGCCAGCATTGGTCCAGGCAATATTCTTTAGCACCCCAAAAATACCAGTCAAATCTGTGCCATGGGGCTTAACCAGTCGATGACTGAGCAGGTGCAATTTTAGGTAGCCTTCGGGCACTGTGGCCGGAGCGCTGTTCGCGGCCATCAGTACAGCTACCACTGGGCGATTTGATGCGGCCAGAACAACAATCTCCTCGGCCAGGGCACTGAGGCCATTGTGTCGCAGAGCAGATTCCAGAGCGTTGAGCTGCTCGCTGCTGGGCTCAATTTCGCCACTGTCCAGACCCAGGCTTACGCGGAAGATATCAGCGACGGCCTCGTCTGGATTGAGCATTGGATTGGGATAGAAAACTTCCAGCCATTCGTTGCGACTATTTTTAGTGCCAACACCAATGGCCAGACTGTACAGATCACTCATGCTATTACTCTTGTTTAAAGGTTAAAAATATTTTTGTATAAATCGGGCTTAAAGCCGATGGAAATCTCGCCATCTATATCCAGTACCGGACGCTTAATCATAGCCGGATGCTCAAGCAGCAGGGCTGTAATATTGTCTCGCCCACAGCTGTCTTGAATGCTGCTGTCGAGCTTGCGCCAGGTGGTGCCGCGCCGGTTTACGATTGTCTCCCAGCCCAGCTGATCGATCCACTGGTCGATACTGGCAGCCTCAATACCATCGCTGCGCACATCGTGAAATTGGTATTCAATGCCATGATCAGTGAGCCAGCTGCGGGCCTTTTTGATGCTGTCGCAGTTCTTGATTCCAAATAGGGTTATCACCTGTTGCCTTCCTTGTAATTGATCCTGTGAATCGTTATTTGAATTGGGTGCATAAGCATAGCAAAACTGTCAGGGCTTGTGGGCGACAAACGGTTTTTTGCGGTTGGGGTAGCAGGTGGTGCAAATATCGCAGACGCGGCCATCGCAGCCATGGGCAGAGCAGTATTCACGACCATAAAAAATAATTTGCAGATGCAGTGCATTCCACTCTTCGCGGGGAAAGAGTTTTTTTAAATCCCGTTCTGTCTGGGTAACACTTTTGCCTTTGGTGAGACCCCAGCGCTGGGCCAGGCGGTGGATATGGGTGTCTACGGGAAAGGCAGGGTGGCCGAAGCCCTGAGACATAACCACTCCGGCGGTTTTATGGCCAACACCTGGCAGTGATTCAAGAGCCTTCCAGTCGTCGGGGACTTCGCCGCCATACTGGTCAACCAGGATCTTTGATAGCTTGGAGATGGCACTGGATTTCTGCGGCGCCAAGCCGCAGGGGCGAACTATGTTGTAAATGGTATCCACTGGCACATGCTGCATATCAAAGGGATTGTCGGCCTGAGCAAATAGCGCTGGTGTCACCTGATTGACGCGGATATCGGTGCACTGGGCGCTGAGTAGCACGGCGACCAGCAGTTCAAAATTATTTCTATGATCCAGTGGTACAGGGGTCTCTGGATAGAGCTCCTTAAGTCGCTGCAATATAAACTTGGCTCGTTCAGTTTTTAACATGTTTAGTCTCTCTGCCCGCGCTGGGGGCTTTTTGCCAAAGCCGAGGGCTCTCTATCTACGCTGAGGGCTCTTTACCTAAGCCGAGGGCTCTCTATCTACGCTGAGGGCTCTTTACCAAAGCCGAGGGCTCTTTTTCACCAGCCAAATACTCCATATTTAGAATTAGGGTTTTAAGCTATCCACATACTGCACAATGCGCTGGGCCGCTTCAATGCACTCATCTATATCTGCCACCAGTGCCATGCGCACGCGGTTTTGGCCTGGATTACCTGTGGCTGTGGATCGGGATAGATACTGTCCGGGCAGTATGGTGACATTTTGTTGGGCGTAGAGTCCAAGTGCAAACTCAGTATCATCTATTGGTGTTTCGGGCCATAGATAGAAACTGGCACTGGGCTCAGTAAACTTCAGCTTGCCCCGCAGAATTTGGGTCACCGCAGCAAACTTTTCCCGATACATGGCACGGTTTTCAATAACATGGCTTTCGTCGCTCCAGGCTGAGATAGAGGCCTCTTGGACGGGCAGCGACATGGCGCAGCCGTGATAGGTTCGATATTTAAGAAAGTCTTGCAATAAGCGTCGGTCGCCAGCAATAAAACCAGAACGCAGGCCGGGCAGATTGGAGCGTTTGGACAGGCTGTGAAAAACGACACAGCGACTAAAGTCTCTGCGACCCAGCTGCCAGCAGGCGTCTAGTAATCCCAGCGGTGGATTACTCTCGTCGAGATACACCTCCGAGTAGCATTCGTCGCTAGAGATAATAAAGTCATATTTATCGGCCAGCTCAATGGCCTGCTGATATTGGTCCAGCGACATAACCGCGCCAGTAGGGTTGCCTGGGGAGCAAAGCTGCAGCAGCTGACAGCGCTGCCATATTTCCTCTGACACCAGATCAAGATTGGGAATAAAACCGTTTTGTAAGTCGCAGTCTAGATAGTGCAGCTCTGCGCCAGCCAGTAGAGCTGCACCCTCATAGATTTGATAGAAGGGATTGGGTGAAACCACTATGGGGTTCGGGCTTGCACTGTCTATCACTGTCTGAGTAAAGGCAAATAATGCTTCCCTGGTGCCCACAACTGGCAGTACCTGAGTCTCTGGGTCAATGGCCTTATAAGGCAGTGAAAAGCGCTGTTCGAGCCAACGGCTGATGGTGCTGCGCAGTTCTGGGCTGCCTGCAGTGGTTGGGTAAAGGGCCAGTTTGTCGACACTGTCTCGCAGGCGCTGTTTGACAAATTCTGGCGCCGGATGCTTGGGTTCGCCAATCGACAGGGCTATATGTTCCAGGCCAGTCGGCGGCTCAACTTCGGCTTTGAGCTGTTTGAGCTTCTCAAAGGGATAGGGGTGCAGCAACTGAAGATTAGAATTCATGATGTGCTCGCATAGTTCGGCCTATTTGTCCTCAACGTTGCGGTCATCTAACTCATTGCAGATGGTTTGCTGAAGTTTTTGACCAAAGGCTAAATCAGTCAGTGGTTTGTGATTGAAGTCAGTCAGGTAAAAAGTATCCTCGACACGCTCGCCAAGAGTGGAGATTTTGGCGTTGTACAGATTGAGCCCAAAGCGCAGGAATATACTGGCTAAATGGGCCAGCAGACCTGGACGATCCGGAGTGATAACTTCCAGAACCGTGGTGTTGGTTTCTGTATCATTGCTCAGGGAGGTTTGCGTTTTAAGGGTGAAGTTTTTTAGCTGACGAGAGGTGCGCCGCGAGATATCAAACTTCACATTGCTGGGATCAATAATAGCCTGCTTCAACGAGTCTGCCACCAGAGTGCAGAGTTTAGGGTCTGTGCCTATAGGTCGGTTTTCATCGTCGAGAATATAAAATACATCGAAGGCGCGGTTATCGCTGGTGGTGTGCAGGCGGGCATCCTGAATATTTAGCTGCAACTGGTCGAGCACGGCGGCAATGATGGCAAAGATATTTTGCCGGTCAGTGGCATGGACAAATATCTGGGTGGCCACTGGTATCTCTACCCCCACATCCCGCAGAAGTACCACCGGATTGCCGGGATTACCATTGGCAATGATGGCCTGGGTAAAGCTGGCAATATCTTCAGCCCGCTCGCGCAAAAAGAATTCCTGGTCCACATCGCTCCAAACGGCCAGCGCCTGCTCCTGGTTGATACTGAGCTCGTGGAGTGTCTTAAGAGCTGCGGTCTTGGCATATTCGACCCACAGAGACCTATCCACCGGGACACCCAGACCCTGCTGCAGGGCGCGCTTGGTCTCAAAATACAGGTTGCGCATCAGCGAACCTTTCCAGTCTGTCCATAGCTGTGGGTTGGTGGCGTTAATATCAGCTACTGTCAGTACATAGAGCAGTTCCAGATGCATCAGGTCGCCGCAGTGTTTGGCAAACTTGTAGATAACATCCGGATCTGAGGTGTCCTCTCTCTGGGATACTGTCGACATTAGCAGATGATTTTCGACCAGCCATTGCAGCAGTTTGATCTCCTGGGGTTGCAGGCCGTGGCGCTCGGCAAAGTCAGCAATATCTGCCGAGCCCAGCACTGAGTGATCGCCGCCGCGCCCCTTGGCGATATCATGGTAGAGAGCGGCAATAATCAGCAATTCAGGTTTGGGTAAATTCTTAAAGATATGGGCGGACACAGGGAATTGCTCTGCTACCTCTGGGCGCGCCAGCCGTCGAATATTGCGCACAACCTGCAGGGTATGCACATCGACCGGATAGATATGAAATAGATCGTGCTGAGTCTGCCCGACAATTTTGCCAAATTCGGGCAGGTAGCTGCCCAGAATGCCGTAGCGGTTCATGCGCTGCAATTGCAGGGATAACCTGTAGGGCGCGCGCAGCAGGCGCATAAACATATCCCGGTTAAGGGGGACTGCCCTGAACTGATCGTTAATTAAATTTCTATGCAGACGAATCTGGCGAATAGTTGAGGCGCGAATATCTTTGATATTTTCATTCTCGCCCATAATGACAAACAGTTCGAGCAGGGCAGAGGGCTGTTTGATAAAGACATCTTCGCTAGTGGTGTCCAGATAGTTATCGCGAATTACAAAGCGCTCGTTTATCTGGGAGATAACCTTGGCTTTATTTTTTCGATAGATGGCTTCGTCCAGATATTGCAAAAGCACGTCGGTAAGCTCGCGTATAGATAGCACAGATTGGTAGTAGCGCTGCATAAACTTCTCCACTGCCAGCCGCCCTTTGCTATCTTGAAAGCCCAGCATGGTCGCCAGCTTGCGTTGATAGTCAAATAGCAGGCGCTCTTCCGGGCGTTCTGCGATCAGATGCAGGCCATAGCGGACCCGCCACAGAAACGCTTCCTCTCGGCGCAGGGTCAGGTACTCTTCCTCTGAGAGAAAGCCTGCGTGCACCAGCAGTGAGCGGCGATGCACATTAAAGTGGCGCTTGGCGGTCCAGTTGATAAGTTGAATATCTCGCAGGCCACCGGGCGCCTCTTTAACATTGGGTTCCAGGTTGTACTCAGTATCTGCATGTTTGCGATGACGGGCGCGCTGTTCATCTATTTTGCCCCGATAAAAGTTACTGGATGACCAGATTTTGTTGGGGCCGGTTTTTTTAAGCATGCTTTCGCGCAGGGATCTGTCGCCGCACAGCATACGGGTTTCCATCAGGTTGGTTGCTATACTGATATCGGCTTTGGCCTCGTCCACACATTGGGACAGAGAGCGCACGCTGTGCCCGATCTTAAGTTGAATATCCCATAAAAAGGTCAGAAATTGCTCGATACTCTGGCGGTATTTCTGTGGCCGGTTGCGGCGCATAAGGATCAGCAGATCTATATCAGAATAAGGGTGCAGCTCTCCACGGCCATAGCCTCCAACGGCAATAAGGCTGATATTGTTATCCCATTCGAAACGACTCCAGGCGTAGCAGAGAATAATATCGGCAAACCGGGCAGCCTCGTTGACCAGAGTATGCACTTCTTCACCCTCGTGAAAACGACTGGCAAAATGATTTTGAGCTGCGCTCAGGGCATCCCTAAAGACGGTTACTGGGTCGCCAGCGGCCAGATCTGCGGCGAAGCGCTTTTGATCAAAAAATAATGGTACCGCCAAGTCTGAGGGCAGGGTTATAGGTGTGCTTGACATCAATTCAGTTTCTCATGGTCTGGCCAGCTGCGCGTGCACGCAGAGCTGGCTAATCGAAAGTGCTAGAAAGATTCCTCACCGCGAGCGGTAAATACTTCAACACCAGTGGCGGTAACCAGCATAGTGTGCTCCCACTGGGACGACAGGCGACCATCTCTGGTTTCTACGGTCCAGCCATCGGCTTTGAGCTTGGTCTGGTGCTTGCCAGCATTGACCATGGGTTCAATGGTGAAGGTCATACCCTCGACCAGCTCCAGGCCAGTATCTGGCTTGCCGTAATGGAGAATTTGAGGCTCCTGGTGAAACTCTGGCCCTATGCCGTGACCGCAGTAGTCGCGGACAACGGAGTAATAATTGGCTTCGGCATGAGCCTGAATAACATGGCCTATATCTCCCAGGCGAACACCGGGACGCACCAGTTCAATGCCCTTATACAGGCATTCCTGAGAGACTTTGATCAGGCGCTCGGCATGGCTTGCCACTTTGCCTACGGTATACATTTTGCTGGTATCGCCATACCAGCCATCTTTAATCACAGTGACGTCAATATTAACTATATCGCCGTTCTTGAGGACTTTTTTATCCGCGGGAATACCATGGCACACCACCTGATTGACGGAGGTGCACACTGATTTTGGAAAGCCGCGATAACCCAGACAGGCCGGAATGGCCTTTTGGATGTTAACTATATGCTCGTGGCAGATTCGATCCAGCTCTTCGGTTGTGACTCCAGGCACTACATGGTCGCCAATAAGCTCAAGTACTTCCGCGGCCAGTCTGCCCGCTATGCGCATCTTAGCTATTTGATCCGGGGTACGAAGTTCTACTGTCATTGATACTCTCAAAGATTCGCGAAGGTGCCCATTGTACGCGTCTATTGGCCATTGAGGGAGTATCCGGAGCAAATTTCCCGGGCAAATTTGTCGCGGATCTAAAATTTATTCTCCAATCAGCAATGGCGGCACCTGCTCAAAGAGTTAAAGACTGTCCAGGACATGCAAATCTATGGGTGTTTTTGCTTTATATGGCTGTTTGGTTATGGTATAAAGCGCGCCGTTGTAGGGATGTCCCTGCAGCGGTAATTGTTAACTAAACGACACACACATTCCGACACGCTAATCTGGGTGCCTGTTAAGCGCTAGCAAAATTGCTTAACGGGTTGATTTTCGGGGGATGTGGAGGCTTAACCCTAAGAGGAAAACTTATGTCATCTGTCAGTATGCGAGATATGTTGCAGGCTGGTGTGCACTTTGGCCACCAAACCCGCTTCTGGAACCCCAAAATGAGCCAGTATATCTTCGGCTCACGCAACAAAGTCCATGTTATTAACCTTGAGCACACAGTGCCAGCTTTCAATGAAGCGCTAGAGATTCTGCGTGTTGAGGCTGCTAAAGGTAATCAAATTCTTTTTGTTGGCACCAAGCGTGCTGCACAAAAAATTGTTAAAGAGCAAGCAGAGCGCTGCGCTATGCCCTATGTCAGCCATCGCTGGTTGGGCGGCATGCTCACTAACTACAAAACTATTCGTGCTTCGATCCGTCGTTTCCGTGAGCTTGAAACTCAGGAAGCCGATGGCACCTTCGAAAAGCTGACCAAGAAAGAAGTTTTGATGCGCACGCGCATGAAGGACAAGCTTGAGAACAGCATTGGCGGTATCAAGGATATGAATGGTCTGCCGGATATTCTGTTTGTTGTTGATGTGGATCACGAGCGCATTGCCATCAATGAAGCCAACAAGCTGGGCATTCCAGTGGTGGGCATTGTTGATACTAACAGTGATCCAGATGGGGTTGATTATGTGATTCCGGGCAATGATGACTCGATCCGCGCAATCAAGCTGTATGCAGCCTCTATTGCGGATGCTGTTCTTGAAGGAAAAGCGCAGTCTGCCACTATCACCAGCAAAGACGAGTTTGTCGAAGAGGTGGCTGCTGAGGCTGCTCCTCAAGCTGCTGAGGCTCCACCAGCTGAGGCTCCTGTAGCTGAAGCTCCTGCAGCTGAGGCTCCTGAAGCGCCAGCAGCAGCTGAAGCTCCGGCGGAAGATGCTCCCAAGGAGGCGGCAGCGGAATAATTCCGACTGCAGCCGAATAGGGCATAGCACTGGTAATAAGAAAAAAGGGGGCCACTGCCCCCTTTTTTCCAACTGATTAAATGTTTTAGAGAGGAATACAATGTCACAGGTAACAGCATCTTTAGTGAAGGAGCTGCGAGATCGCACTGGTTTAGGCATGATGGAGTGCAAGAGAGCACTGACTGAAGCCGGCGCCGATATTGATAAGGCGATTGAAGAATTGCGCAAGTCCAGCGGCATGAAGGCAGCTAAAAAAGCGGGCCGAACTGCAGCAGACGGAATCGTACTGTTTAAAACTGACGGTTCTTACGGAATGGTTTTAGAGGTCAACAGCGAGACAGATTTTGCCGCTCGCGATGAGGGCTTTCAGGGCTTCGCAACCTCAGTATTGGATGCTGGCTTTGCCGCTAAACAAACCGATGTGGCGGCTCTGATGGCTGATGGCCTGGAGTCGGCTCGAGAAGCTCTGGTGCAGAAGATTGGTGAAAATATCTCTGCTCGCCGTGCCGGCAGTATCGAAGCCCCGGTGGTCGGTGGCTATGTACACAGCAACAATCGAATTGCGGTTATTGTTGGTCTTTCAGGCGGCAGTGAAGAGCTGGCCAAAGATGTGGCCATGCATGTTGCAGCGGTTAATCCGGCAGTAGTAAGCTCTGATCAAATGCCAGAAGATGTTATAGCTGCAGAAAAAGAAATTTTTGCTGCCCAGGCTCGCGAGAGCGGTAAGCCTGAAGAAATTATTGAAAAGATGATCGGTGGTCGCGTCAATAAGTTTTTGAAAGAGAGCAGCTTGGTTGACCAGCCGTTTGTCAAAGATCCTGACACCACTGTCGGCAAGCTGGTAGCTGCTGGCGGCGCTGAGGTTATCTCTTTTGTTCGCTTTGAAGTGGGCGAGGGAATTGATGTCGACGAAGTCGATTTTGCTGCAGAAGTAGCCGCTCAGGTTGCAGGTGCCAGTGAATAAATAGATAGGAGCAGTTATGCCAACCGCCGGTAGAGAGAAAAAGTACAAACGTATCCTTCTCAAGCTCAGTGGTGAGGAGCTTATGGGTGAAGAGGGCTTTGGGATTGATCCCAGTGTTCTCGACCGTATGGCGCTGGAGATTGGTCAGCTGGTAGGCATTGGCGTGCAGGTTGGCCTGGTTATCGGCGGTGGTAATCTGTTCCGCGGTGCTGCGCTGAATGCAGCGGGCATGGATCGAGTGACTGGCGACCATATGGGTATGCTGGCCACTGTGATGAATGCGCTGGCTATGCGCGACGCCCTGGAACGTACAAATATCTCCTCCCATGTTATGTCAGCTATTCCTATGAGCGGTGTGGTCGAGCATTATGACCGACGCCGCGCTATCCGCTATATTAAAGATGGTGATGTGGTTATCTTCTCGGCGGGTACAGGTAATCCATTTTTTACCACTGATTCAGCGGCCTGCCTGCGCGGTATTGAGATTGATGCCGATGTGGTGTTGAAGGCTACCAAGGTAGATGGGGTGTACAGTGCAGATCCAATGCTTGATTCCAACGCTGAGCTCTACGATCATCTAACCTATGATCAGGTGCTGGACAAAAAGCTTGGGGTGATGGATTTGACTGCAATATGTCTCTGTCGAGAGCATAATATGCCGCTAAGGGTTTTCCGTATGGCTAAACCCGGCGCTTTACTTAACCTGATAGTTGGTGGTGCCGAGGGTACCCTGATAGAAGAGGGATAAGGGGTTAATATGATTGAAGAATTAAAGCAAGATGCTGAAGAACGCATGTCTAAGGCGCTGGATGCGCTGGGCAATGCCTTTAACAAAATCCGTACCGGCAGGGCGCATCCGAGTATTCTCGATGGCCTTTCTGTGGACTATTACGGTGTGGATACTCCACTGAGTCAGGCTGCATCTATAGCTATAGAAGATGCGCGCACGCTGTCGGTTACACCCTGGGAAAAGTCCCTGGTACCGGAGATTGAGAAGGCCATTATGAAGTCTGACCTGGGTTTAAATCCCTCGACTGCAGGTGCCGTTATTCGGGTGCCTCTGCCGGCGCTGACTGAAGAGACGCGCAAGCATTATGGCAAGCAGGCCAAGGCTGAAGCTGAGGGAGCACGTATTTCAATTCGCAATGTTCGTCGCGATGTGATCTCTGATATTAGAGAGCTGCAAAAAGCCAAAGATATCAGTGAAGACGAAGAACGCAGAGCTCAGGATGATGTGCAAAAGATTACCGACCGCTTTATAGCGAACGTTGAAGAGGCCCTGCTGGCCAAAGAAAAGGACTTGATGGAGATTTAATCTCCCCAGGCTGAACATTATGGCTGATCCAGTTTCCATAGTATCTCCCCATCCTCTGAAGCATGTTGCCATTATTATGGATGGCAATAATCGCTGGGCAAAACAGCGTGGCCTGGGTGGTATCACTGGTCACGAGGCCGGTGTTGAACGTATTCGTGGAATCCTTGAAGCCGCCCGCAGCAATGGCATAGATACAGTAACCCTGTTTGCTTTTAGCAGTGAAAACTGGCAGCGGCCGGAGCTGGAAGTGCGGGGCTTGATGTCTCTGTTCTCCTCGTACCTGAAAAAAGAGGCCAAGGCCTTGCGCGATGACGGGGTTCGCCTCAGGGTTATTGGCAGTCGCAGTCATTTTAGTGACCGGCTCAAGCGTCTGATTAGGGATACCGAGACTATGACGGCCAGTGGTGCCTTTACGCTCAACCTCTGCGTTGACTATGGCGGGCGCTGGGATATAGCTCGTACGGCTCAGACTCTTGCCTCTGAGGTGCAGATGGGCCGTCTGCGTTCCTCTGATATCGATGAAGAGGTATTTAATACATATATGCAGCAGGGCGGCATTACAGACCCTGATCTCTGTATCCGCACGGCGGGTGAGCAGCGTATCAGCAACTTCCTGCTGTGGCAGCTCGCTTATACAGAGCTATATTTTGCTGAATGTTACTGGCCTGATTTTGATGCCAAAGCCCTGGAACTGGCAGCCGAAGAGTACTATTCGCGCCAGCGGCGCTTTGGTCTGCGCGACAATAGCGGCAATGCCTCTGAGCAGGATGCCGATGAAAGCGCCCATGCTTAAACAGCGGGTGTTTACTGCGCTTGCGATGGTTGGAGTCTTTCTGGGCATGCTGGTCTATCTCTCGCCTATGATGTTCTCTCTGATGCTGATACTGCTGGTAATGGTAGCGGGCTGGGAGTGGTGTCACCTGATTAAAATCAGCTCCAAATCTGGCATTGCAGCTTATCTGGGGCTGCTTTTTCTTTCGCTTATGGTCTGTAGCAGCGCTCTGGGGCTGTATTCAACCTTTGATTTTGAACTGGGTCGACAGATCAGTCTGATCGCTGTGGGCCTCTGGGCAATTATATTTCTGTGGATTCAAGGCTACCCCTCAAGCGCAATTCTGTGGTCGCCCAAACCAGTTCTGGGCCTGATTGGCCTGCTTTTACTGATTGCTACCTGGGTAGCTGTAGCCTCTATACTGCATGGGAACCTTGGTGCCTGGCTGCTACTGATGGCCATTGCGGTGGTAGCGCTGGCGGATATCGGTGGTTATATTGCGGGCAATTTACTGGGCAAACACAAACTGGCGCCTGTAGTCAGTCCGGGGAAGACCTGGGAGGGATTTTTTGGCGGGCTGGTATTGCAGCTACCCTTGATTGCAGGTCTGGTATGGTTTCTGCCAGACACAGAGATAAAAAGCTGGTTTATTCTCATTATTCCGGTTGCCCTGTATTCAGTGCTTGGCGACCTGTTCGAGAGCATGATCAAACGCCACAGTGGCGTTAAGGACAGCAGTCAGCTGTTGCCAGGGCATGGCGGTGTGCTCGATCGTATCGATGGCATTATGGCGGGCATGCCACTGTTTGCTCTGCTGCTCAGCCAATTAAGTTTGCGTTAATTTATGCAAGCCATCACTCTGCTAGGTGCGACAGGTTCCATTGGTGAAAGTACCCTGGACGTAATCGCTCGGCACCCGGATAGATACTCGGTGTTTGCCCTCACCGGAAATCAACAAATTGAAAAGCTTGCCAGCCAGTGTCAGCGACACGGGGCTCAGTTTGCTGTGGTCAATGATGCTGCAGGTGCGGCTCAGCTGCAGAAAATGCTGGATGCCACAGGCTGCAAAACTGAAGTGCTCTATGGGGTAGAGGCCCTCTGCCAGGTAGCCAGTGCTGTTCAGGTGGATACAGTAATGGCGGCTATTGTTGGCGCTGCGGGCCTGGTGCCGACCATGGCGGCAGTAAAGACAGGTAAAAAGATACTTCTGGCCAATAAAGAATCACTGGTTATGGCTGGCGATCTATTTATGCGCGCAGTCGCAGCCTCTGGCTCTGTGCTGTTGCCGATTGATAGCGAGCACAATGCCATTTTCCAATGTCTGCCCGCTGGCTATGAGCAGTCTGAGATGTCAGGTGTCAGCAAATTGCTGCTGTCGGCTTCAGGTGGACCCTTTCGCGGCTGGTCCACTGAGCAGATGACTGAGATCACCCCAGAACAGGCCTGTGCCCATCCCAACTGGAGTATGGGGCGCAAAATCTCAGTGGATTCGGCCACGCTAATGAATAAAGGGCTGGAATTAATTGAAGCCTGCTGGCTGTTCGATGTCAGCCCGAGGCAAATTGAGGTGGTGGTGCACCCGCAGAGTGTTATACACAGTCTGGTACAGTACAGGGATGGCTCTGTATTAGCGCAGCTGGGAAATCCGGATATGCGTACACCCATTGCTCACGCCCTGGCCTGGCCCGAACGTATTGAGTCTGGAGTGGCGGATTTAGATCTGTTTGAGGTGGCTCGATTAGACTTTGAACGGCCAGATTTGCAAAGTTTTCCCTGCTTGCAGCTGGCTTGTGTCGCCGCCGCTGCTGGTGGTGATGGGCCGGCCATTCTCAATGCAGCCAATGAAGTTGCCGTGCAGGCTTTTCTGGATAAGCGCATAGGCTTTACTCAAATTCCTCAGGTCGCAGATAATACGCTGTCTGCGCTAGATATTTCTGAACCAGACTCTCTGGATGGAGTCCAAGAGTCCGATAAAAAAGCGCGCTATCACAGTGCTAACTATATTTCGCAGATTGAGCTTTAGTTTATGGATTTACTGCAAACGATTTTTTACTTCTTTTTGGCCCTTGGCTTGGTGGTGACCATACATGAGTTTGGTCATTTTTGGGTGGCCCGTCGCTGCGGTGTCAAGGTGGAGCGTTTCTCCATCGGCTTTGGCAAGTCTCTTTTTACCTGGCGAGACAGGCACAATACCGAATTTGTGTTTGCGCTACTGCCTCTGGGTGGCTATGTAAAGATGGTCGATGAGCGCGAAGGCAATGTGGATCCTGCGGACCTGGCTTTTTCTTTTAATCGCAAGACTGTATGGCAGAGAATGGCCGTGGTGGTCGCTGGCCCTGTCGCCAATTTCCTGCTGGCGATAGCCTTTTTTGCGATAATTTTCACTGGTGGTGAGCGTGGTCTGGCACCTGTGGTGGGCGAGGTTGAAGAGGGCTCTATTGCCAGCCTGTCGGGCTTTGAACCCGGCATGGAGATTCTAGCGGTCAATGGGGTTGCCACCAATACCTGGACTTCTGTGTCCCGTCAGTTGCTGGATTTTATAGGCACAACTGGAGAAATCCCCTTTACTGTGCGCTATGGGGACTCAAATCTTAGATATGACCTTAATTTGCCTGTAGAGCGATGGCTGCGTGACGACGATCAGCCTGTGCCACTGCGTGATTTGGGCGTCAGCCCGCCGTTTGAGCTCAGCAGCCTGTCTCTGGCAGCTGTTTTCGAAGATGGCGCTGGTTATGCAGCGGGCCTGCAAGTAGATGATCAGCTACAGTCAATTAATGGCCAGCCGATTACCAGTATCAATCGCTTTGTGGACAGCGTTGCCGGCAGTATCGACCGTGCTATTGTGCTGGAGGTTCTGCGTGGCTCTGAGCAGCTGATTTTTGAAATTCAGCCTCTGGTGGTAGATCACAATGGAGAGCAGGTGGGGAAGCTAGGCGTGCAGCTGGCTTCCCGGGGTCAGTATCCGCAGGAGCTTGTTCGCACCACTGAATACAGCCTGTTTGGGGCCCTGGCCCGCGGCGTTAAAGAGACTTTTGATACCAGCGTTTTTATTGTTAAATCTATCGGCAAGTTGCTTGTCGGCGATTTATCGCCTAAGAATTTGAGTGGCCCCATTACCATTGCGCAGGTGGCAGGTGATAGTGGAAAGTCCGGAGTCGACAATTTTATTCGTTTTGTCGCCATGTTCAGTATAATGCTCGGCGTTATGAACCTATTGCCCGTCCCGGTTTTGGATGGTGGTCATCTTATGTACTATATAGTTGAGGTTATAAAAGGTTCTCCGGTTTCTGACCGGATCCAGATAATGGGTTATAAGGTAGGGCTTGCGCTGGTTATGAGTTTGATGGTCGTGGCCACCTACAACGATATAGCGCGGACATTTTGATCCGCACAATTTAAATTAAACGGGTTCTTTTTCTTACATGAAGCGACTTTTATCAGGCCTACTTTTAGTCCTATGCTCCCTATCATTTTCGGCGAATGCCGAGGTTTTTCAGGTTTCTGATATTCGTATCGAGGGCCTGCAGCGAGTCTCTGCAGGCACAGTATTTGCCGCTCTGCCTATCAGCGCTGGGGATCTGGTTGATGAGCCCGCTATTCGCAATGCTACAAGATCATTATTTCGCACGGGCTATTTCTCCGATGTGGTTATGGCGCGAGAGAACGGTATTCTGGTGGTTGGTTTGGCCGAGCGACCAGCGGTTACCGAAATTAATTTAGACGGCAACAAAGCTATTGAAACTGACCAGCTGATCGATGCACTGCGTGACAATGGCCTGGCCGAGGGGCAGATTTTCCGCCAGGTAATTCTCGAGGGCATGACTCAGGAACTGCAGCGGCAATATGTCTCTCAGGGTCGCTATGGTGCCCTGGTAAAGACCGAAGTTAAAACCTTGCCGCGCAACCGTGTAGCAGTAAATATAGACATTGAAGAGGGTGATGTCGCCAAGATCCGCCATATCAATATTGTTGGCAATAATGATTTTAGCGAAGAGGAGCTGTTGGATACCTTTGAGCAGAACACCACTGGCTGGCTGTCATGGATTTCGAGCGATGACAAATATAGCAGGGAAAAGCTATCTGGTGATCTGGAGACTCTGGAGACCTGGTATTTGGATCGCGGCTATCTGAAATTTGCTGTAGACAGTACTCAGGTTTCTATTAGCCCGGATAAAGAGTCGGTTTATATCACCATCAATATTGATGAGGGCGATGTCTATACCATTGGTTCTGTCGAGCTGTCCGGGGAGTTAAAAATCCCCGAGAATCAGGTGCGGGCATTGATCATTATGCGAGAAGGCATGACTTTCTCGCAGACATTGATGACCACGTCCAGTGAATATATTACTCGCCGTCTGGGTAACGAAGGCTATACCTTTGCCGAGGTCAATGGCTATCCAGAGGTCAATGAAGAAGATAATACCGCGACCATTACCTTTGTGGTGACTCCAGGTATGCGCGCCTATGTGCGACGCATTGAGTTCCGCGGTAACACCAAAACCGCCGATGAGGTTCTGCGCCGAGAGATGCGTCAGATGGAGGGTGGCTCGGCTAACAATGCTTTGATTGAGCACTCTAAGGTGCGTCTTGAGCGTCTTGGCTTCTTTAAAGAAGTCAATGTTGAAAACCTGCCTGTGGCTGGCACCAATGACCAGATCGACGTGGTCTATACGGTCGAGGAGCAGCCCTCGGGTTCTGTGGGTGCCAGTGTGGGTTATGCTCAGGGCACAGGATTAATTTTGGGCGGCAACCTCAGCGAGAACAATTTCCTGGGCACAGGTAAACAGGTCGGTGTAGGCATTAACCGCAGTACCTACCAGAGCTCACTGAACTTTAGTTTTTCCGAGCCTTACTTTACTGTAGACGGGGTCAGTGTAGGTTATAACCTATATGCCAGAGAGACGGATTACGACCGCATCAATGTCGCCAGCTTCTCCACCAACACCTTTGGTGGGGGCGTGAACTGGAGTTACCCAATTTCTGATGTTCAGCGAATTGGCCTGGGGCTGGGTTATGAAAATCTTGACCTTAAGACGGGTTCATTTGCATCCAGGGAAATCAGTGATTTTGTTAATGACAATGGCGATAACTTTGATGTTTTCAGCTTCAATATAAACTGGGTTAAGTCCACTTTAAACAGGGGTATCTTTGCAACCCGAGGTACCTCCCAGCGCCTTAGCATGGATTTGGCTCTGCCTGGTTCTGGGCTTGAGTACTATAAATTGAATTATAGCGGGCAGCATCTACGTGGCCTGACCAGATCCTTGACTCTAAAGTTAAGGGCGGACCTGGGTTATGGTGAGAGTTATGGAGATACCACTCAGCTACCTTTTTTCAAAAACTTCTATGGCGGTGGTTTTGGTTCGGTGCGAGGCTTTAAACGCAATACTCTGGGCCCTCAGGATACCCCCTGTAATCTTGCAGATCCCCCCTGTGTGACTAGTTTTATTGACGATCCAGATCCAATTGGCGGCAATGTACAGATAGAGCTTGGCGCGGAAGTTATCTTCCCGCTGCCATTCCTGAAAGATCAGCGCTCGGTCCAGTCATCATTATTTGTGGATGCGGGTAATATATTCAACACCAAGTGTGGTGAATCTCAGGTTAACTGTTTTAAACCTGATGCAGGAGAGCTGCGCTACGCTGTTGGCGTGGGTGCAACATGGTTGAGTGGCTTTGGTCCAATTACATTTAGTTTAGCCAAACCTCTTAACGGCAATGATCTTGATGAAACTGAAGTCTTTCAGTTCTCGCTGGGTAATCAATTTTAATAATAGTAGGGAGAAGTATTGTGGGTAATGTAAAAGCACTTGTTTTGGTTGTTTTGGCTGGGCTTTCTGCACTGATATCAGTAAGTGCAACGGCTGAGGCTAAGATTGCTGTTATAGATATTAATTCGGCGATTTTTGCTTCTGAGCCAGCGCAGGCTCGTGTCAAGCAGGCGATTGAAAGTGCCGACTTTGTGGCTCTTAAGGCAAAACTTGAAGGAGCCTCAGCTGATTTCCAGGCCCTGGCCAAGGAAGCTGAGAGCAAGCGCCTAACCTGGTCACAGGAAGAGGCGGCGGCCCATCAGAAAAAAATGGAATATGTAAAAGCAGATGCTGAGTTGGCCAATCGTAAGATTCAGGCAGAGCAGCAGCAGTTACAGCAAAATATTCAGCAAGAGTTTATGCCTCAGCTACAGACGGCTATCCAAGAGATTGTCAAAGAAGAGGGCATTACCATTTTGTTGCGTCAGGAAGCGGTTATCACTGCTGCTGCGGAAAATAATCTGACTCCCAAGGTTATTGACCGCCTTAACAAAGCTGCCAAATAGTCTTGCTGCTAATTTAGCCTCTGGCAGAGTGCTGCAATGAAACGGGATTATAGTTTGGCTGATATCGCTGAGTTTCTCGGCGCTGAGGTGCGAGGCGATGGTTCGGCTCGCATAACCGGCTTAAATACGCTGCAGAGTGCAGGGGCTGGTGAGCTTGCGTTTCTCGCCAATCCCAAATATGCCAGTCAACTGCCTGAGAGTCGTGCAGAGGCGGTAATTCTCAGCGCTGATCAGGCTGCGGCCGCTGTGGGTAACTGTCTGATACTGGAAAACCCCTATCTTGGCTATGCCAAAATTAGCGCCTGGTTTACCACGGCCTCCTGTCAGGGCGCCGGTATTCATGCCAGTGCCGTTATCGATGTCAATGCAATGATCAAGGATGATGTGTATATAGGTCCCAATGTTGTGGTAGAGGCTGGTGCCAAGATTGAATCTGGCTGCTCCATTGAGGCCAATAGTTTTATAGGCAGTGGTTCTGTTTTGGGTGAGAACTGCCAGATAGCTGCCAATGTCTCCATTTATCATGATGTAGTGCTGGGTAGCCGAGTGCGGATACACAGTGGTGCTGTAATAGGTGCCGATGGTTTTGGTTTTGCCCCCAATGGCGAAGGTGGCTGGCAAAAAATTCACCAAATTGGTGGTGTCAGAATCGGTGATGATGTTGAAATTGGTGCCTGCACCACTATTGATCGTGGCGCTCTGGGGGATACGGTGATCGGCAACATGGTGATTATCGATAACCAGGTGCAGATAGCGCATAACTGCGTTATTGGCGATAATACTGCTATGGCAGGTTTTTCCGCGATTGCTGGCAGTTCAGTGCTGGGCCGCAACTGTATTCTGGGCGGCAATGCCTGTGTTGTTGGGCATATACAGATCTGTGACAATGTAACCTTGACGGCGAAAACTCTGGCGACCAAAAGCATTACCAAGCCGGGGTCCTACTCCTCGATAGTGACCCCCCTTATGACCACGGCGGAGTGGCGCAAGAATTCGGTTCGTATTGGCCAGCTGGAAGATATGGCAAAGCGCCTGAAAAAGGCTGAAAGTGATTCCACAGCTAAACCAGATAAGCACTGATTCAGTTATTGTTACAACCTACTGTAACTGGGACGACTAATAGTTTTTGGACTTATAAATGAATGTAAATGAAATAATGGATTTGCTGCCCCATCGCTATCCCTTTTTGCTAGTCGACAGAGTCACTGAGATAGTTCCCGGTGAGCGCATTGTCGCCTATAAAAACATTTCGATTAATGAAGAGGTGTTTAATGGTCATTTCCCCGGTGCGCCTATTTTCCCTGGAGTGATGATGGTCGAGGCCATGGCTCAGGTATCCGGGTTGCTGGGCTTTGCCACCACTGGTGAGAAGGCAGATGACGGTAAGCTGTACCTGTTTGCAGGTGTAGATAAGGTGCGTTTTAAACGCCCCGTGGTGCCGGGCGACAAACTGGTGTTAACCTCAGAAATTGATACGGTAAAGCGCAATATATGGCGCTTTAAGACCACAGCCTCAGTTGATGGCAAAACCGCCTGCGAGGCTATGTTGCTGTGTGCCTATCAGGATAGAGATTCTCTGGCATGATAGATTCCACCGCCATTATTGATCCCTCGGCTGTGCTTGGCAAAAACGTCAGCATTGGCCCCTGGACCATCATTGGCCCGGATGTCGAGATTGGTGATGGCTGTGAAATAGCCTCCCATGTGGTAGTAAAAGGCCCAACTGTTATAGGGCGCAATAACAAGATATTCCAATTTTCTACTGTGGGTGAGGATACGCCGGATCTGAAATATAAAGGCGAGCCTACCAGACTGGTTATAGGCGATAATAATGTAATCCGCGAAGGCGTAACCATCCACCGCGGCACCATTCAGGACAATGCTGAGACCCGTATTGGCAGTGATAATCTGCTGATGGCCTATGTCCATGTGGGTCACGACTGCGTGGTGGGTGACCATGTCATTATGGTCAATAATGCGGCGATTTCCGGCCATGTGTATGTGGGTGACTGGACTATTCTTTCCGGATATTGCCTGGTGCACCAGTTTGTGCATATAGGCCCCCATTGTTTTGTTGGCCCAGCGGCCTTTGTCTATCATGATGTTCCAGCCTTTGTGACTGCATTTGGCAGTCCTGCAGAGCCGCGCACAATCAATCGCGAGGGCCTCAAGCGCAGAGGCTACAGTACCGAACAAATTGCTCTGGCTAATAAAGCCTACAAGTTACTCTATCGCCGTGGCCTGCAGCTCGACGAGGCCTTAAAAGCCATTGCAGATCTGGGTGATGATGAGGTGGTCGGTATGCTGCTCAGCTCTCTTGAGAACTCCAGCCGCGGTATTATCCGCTAACTTATGAATCAGTCATCCCAGGTCTTCGCCATCGTCGCTGGAGAAGCCTCTGGCGATATCCTGGGGGCAGACCTGATTCGTGCACTGCGCAAGCTGTTTCCAGATGCAACCTTTGAAGGTGTAGGTGGCCCGAAAATGCAGGCCGAGGGGTTCCAAAGTCTATTTCAAATGGACCGCCTTTCGGTGATGGGATTTGTTGAACCACTAAAGCGGCTGCCCGAGCTGCTGGATATTAGACGCAGTATTATTCAGCGTTACACTGCCAATCCACCCATGGCATTTATTGGCATAGACTCCCCGGATTTTAACTCTGGCATAGAACTCAAGCTGCATGGCGCAGGGGTTAAAACTATTCATTATGTCAGCCCCTCGGTCTGGGCCTGGCGTCAGGGCAGAATAAAAAAGATTAAAAAGTCTGTCGACCTTATGCTCTGTCTGTTGCCCTTTGAGACCAGTTTTTATCAACAGCACAATGTGCCTGTTTGCTTTGTTGGCCACCCTCTGGCCGGGCAGTTCCCGAAGCAACCAGATACAGAGGGCGCTCGACAAAAACTTGGTTTAAATCCCCAGGCGCCGGTACTCTGCCTTATGCCCGGCAGCCGTTCCGGTGAGGTGGAATTATTAGCAGAGCTATTTCTAGATGTTGCAGAGCAGGTTCAAAAGGCCATAGGTGCAGAGTTGCAGCTAGTGATACCGGCCGCCAACGCGGCCCGGCACCAACAGCTAAGTCAGATTCTGGCTGGCAGACCGGATATCAATGCTCAGCTGCTTGAGCAAAACTCTCATCTGGCTATGGAGTCAGCTGATGCGGTGTTGCTGGCTTCTGGCACCACGGCGCTTGAGGCTATGCTGCTAAAGAAGCCGATGGTAGTCAGTTATCGCCTGGGTGCCTGGACCTATCGGCTGGTGTCGCCATTTATTAAAACAGCCTACGCTTCCATTCCCAATCTGCTGGCCGACAAGATGCTGGTGCCAGAGTTTATTCAGGATCAAGCGACAGCAGAAAATTTAGTGGCTGCTGTTATGCAGGCCTTTGACCCGGGGCAGCAGCAGGCTGTAATTGCTGAATTTGAGCATTTGCATATGCAGCTTAAAGTTGAGTCAGGGGATCTTGCCGCAGCGGCAATTGCCGAGGTTTTGGACCAGTGAGTGCCCCTGAAAAAGATAAGCCACTAAAGCCGTGGAAGCCACCCGCTGGAGTCAAATTACTGGCTGGTGTTGATGAGGTAGGGCGCGGGCCTCTGGCGGGAGAGGTGGTTACTGCGGCGGTTATTTTGCCTGCCAGTCATCCCATTGAGGGCCTGGCCGACTCCAAGGCGCTGTCAGCGCGACAGCGAGAAAATCTTTACAAAGATATTATCAGCCATGCCACTAGCTGGTGCATTGGGCGCGCCTCGGTGGAAGAAATTGATCGCTTTAATATTTTACAGGCCACATTAATGGCTATGCGTCGCGCAGTGATGGGGCTAAAAATTCAGCCCGATTATATTGCCGTGGACGGCAATCGCCTCCCTCAGTGGGAATATCAGGGAGAGGCGGTGGTTAAAGGTGATGGTCGAGTTGAGGTAATCAGTGCTGCATCTATCTTGGCCAAGGTTGTTCGCGATCGTGAGATGCTTGAGATGGACGCAAAATATCCTGGCTACGGTTTTGATAGTAATAAAGGTTATGGCACTGCTCAGCATCTAGAGGCGCTACAGAGACTGGGTGCTACCCCTATTCACAGGCGCTCATTTGCTCCGGTAAGGGACGGGTTGAAGCTCGAGCAGTCGCCACTCTTTTAGTTACTTATTCAGTAACGCATAATTATAATCTGCAAGTCCATAAAAGCGAGTTAGAGCTTGAGTTAAAACGCCTCAAGCTTTACATTCAATGTAATAAAAACAAACACATATTTCGGGGTGCACCGATTGAATTATGCAGAGATCACAGGGTGGGGCAAATATGCGCCACCCCTGTTAATGACCAATGATGATATGGCCCAAATCGTCGATACCAGTGACGAGTGGATATTTTCTCGCTCCGGTATTCGTCAGCGTCACTACAGCCATGTATCTACTGGTGAGATGGGCTGGTTGGCTGCAGAGAGAGCTCTGGCCGCGGCCGGTGTTGAGGCTGCAGATATTGATCTGGTGCTATTAGGCTCCACTACGCCTGAAGAGATTTGCCCCAATACAGCGAGCTTGATTAAAAACAAGTTGGGTGCTACCAAGGCAGCCGCCTTTGATCTCAACTCTGCCTGCACCAGCTGGCTCTATGCCATGAATGTTGCCACAGATATGATTAAAGCCGGGTCGGTTAAAAAGGCTGTGGTGATTGGCTCCGAGCGCATTTCTCTGGCTATGGACTGGAGCAAACGCGAGTCCTGCTTTCTGTTTGGTGACGGCGCCGGTGCAGTTGTGATTGAGGCCACTGATCAGCAGTTGGGGCTGATGTCAGCCCATATGAGTTGCGTGCCCGATAGTCGCGAGTGCCTGCATTTGCCGAGCTGGGGTATGTCGCCCATGCACCTGACGGGAGATATTCATGTATCTCTGAATTTTGAAGGGCAAGAGATATTCAAGAGTGCGGTGAAAGGCATGGCCGACAGTATTGCTGAGGTTCTGCGGCGCGAGGGGCTGAGCTCCAATGATATAGATCTGTTTGTGCCCCACCAGGCCAATTTGCGTATTATTCAGGCTCTGGCCAAGCGGCTCGACTTCCCGATGGAAAAAGTGGTGGTCTGTATAGATGAATATGCCAACACCAGTGCTGCGGCAATTCCTCTGGCACTCTGTGATGCCCTGACTGACAATAGAATTAAGCCGGGAATGACTATTCTAACTGCTTCATTTGGCGCGGGACTTACCTGTGGTGCGGGAGTGATTCGCTGGGGGCAGAGGGTTGAGCCAGTGGCAATCTCTGATGCTGAGATTGCGCCATATGACGGCACAGTGTTTGATCTTATGGAAGATAGCTTTAAATACTATGGAGTTGATGCTCAGCACCTACTATCTAAATGACTGCAAAGTTCGTTCACCTAAGGTTACATTCTGAATACTCCCTGGTTGATGGTTTAGTACGCATCAAGCCGCTGGCCAAAAAGGTGGCGGAAATGGGTATGCCAGCGGTGGCGCTCACTGATTTTAATAACTTCTTTGGTCTGGTTAAGTTTTACAAGGCTGCGCAGGGGGCTGGAGTAAAACCTATTCTGGGGGCAGACCTGCTGGTACAGGATGAGACTGGTGAGGGTAATCCCACTCAGCTACTTCTGTTGGTGGCAGACCAGGCCGGCTATCAAAACCTCACCAAACTAATCTCCAGGGCCTATCAGGAAGGTCAACGTCAGGCAGTGCCCATGATTATGAAATCATGGCTCAATGATTACAGTGATGGCTTGATCGCGCTGTCCGGTGGGCGTGGTGGTGAACTGGGTGTTGCTCTGATCTCAGGTCGCAGTGCCGAGGCCGAGCAGATACTGCTGGATTATATGCAGCTTTTTCCCAATCGATTTTATCTGGAACTACAGCGCACTGGTCGTGCTGGAGAGGAGGATTATCTGCATGCTGCCGTTAATCTTGCCAGCCAGTTTAGCTGTCCGGTGGTGGCTACCAATGATGTGCGCTTTATCGATGCCGCCGAGTTTGAGGCCCATGAGGCGCGAGTCTGTATCCATGAGGGTCGCGCTCTGGATGATCCGCGCCGCGAGCGCCGCTACTCGGAAAATCAATATTTGCGCAGTGCCGAGGACATGGTCGAGCTGTTCTCGGATATTCCCGAAGCGGTACAAAATACCATCGAGATTGCAAAGCGCTGTACTCTCGACCTGCGTCTGGGGGAATATTTTCTGCCGGATTACCCAATCCCCGAAGGGCTTACGATCAATGAGTTCTTTATTAAGCTGTCGGAAGAGGGCCTGGAAGAGCGTCTGGCCAAGTTGTTTGATACTCAGGCCGCTGATTTCCCGGAGACAAAAAAGCTCTATGCTGAGAGGCTTAAATTCGAGTTGGATATTATTATCCAGATGGGTTTCCCCGGTTATTTCTTGATTGTGATGGACTTTATTCGCTGGGCTAAGGATAACCAGATTCCGGTGGGCCCAGGCCGAGGTTCAGGTGCTGGCTCGCTGGTCGCCTATGCGCTAAAAATTACTGACCTGGACCCCATAGAGTACGACTTACTATTTGAGCGCTTTCTCAACCCAGAGCGAGTGTCTATGCCTGATTTCGATATCGACTTCTGTATGGAGGGTCGCGACCGAGTGATTGCTTATGTAGCCGAGCAGTACGGGCGCGATGCAGTCTCTCAGATTGTTACCTTCGGTACCATGGCGGCCAAGGCAGTGGTGCGTGATGTGGCTCGGGTGCAGGGCAAATCCTATGGCCTGGCGGACAAGCTATCTAAGCTAATTCCCTTTGAAGTAGGTATGACACTGGAAAAAGCCGTGGAGCAGGAAGAGGAGCTGAAACAGTTTCTCGCCCATGATGATGAAGCCGCCGAGATATGGAGTATGGCACTGCAGTTGGAGGGAGTGTCGCGCAACTGTGGCAAGCACGCTGGTGGCGTGGTGATTGCCCCCACCATAATCACGGATTTCTCGCCCGTATACTGCGATGACAGCGGCGGTGGTGTGGTCACCCAGTTTGATAAAAATGATGTTGAGGAAGCTGGCCTGGTGAAGTTTGACTTTCTGGGTCTGCGCACTCTCACCATTATTGACTGGGCGGTGCGCATGATTAACCGCACCAGGTCAACCCATGGGGAGGAGCCCCTGGATATCGAGAAAATATCACTGGACGATACTGCTACCTACGAAATGATGCAGCGTGCTGAAACCACGGCAGTGTTCCAGCTGGAATCCCGCGGTATGAAAGAACTTATTAAGAAGCTTGGCCCCGACCGCTTTGAGGATATTGTGGCACTGGTTGCTCTGTTCCGCCCGGGCCCACTGCAGTCGGGGATGGTGGACGACTTTATTAATCGCAAAAAGGGCCGTGCGGAAGTCAGCTATCCCCATGCCCAGTATCAACACGAATGTCTTAAACCGGCTCTGGAGCCCACCTATGGGATTATTCTCTACCAGGAGCAGGTGATGCAGATTGCCCAGGAGATGGGAGGCTACACCCTGGGTGGTGCTGACCTGTTGCGCCGGGCAATGGGCAAGAAAAACGCAGATGAGATGGCCAAGCAGCGAGAGCTATTTACTCAGGGGGCAGTGAGCAAAGGCTTTGCCCAGGACCTGGCCTCTAATATCTTTGATCTAATGGAAAAGTTTGCCGGCTATGGCTTCAATAAGTCTCACAGTGCCGCCTATGCGCTGGTGGCCTATCAGACCGGCTGGCTAAAGGCCCATTATCCGGCTGAGTTTATGGCCGCTACCATTTCCTCTGATATGGATAAAACCGATAAGGTGGTGACCTTTATCGATGAATGCAGGGCCATGAAGCTGGATCTATTGCCACCGGATGTCAATCAGGGGCAGTTCCATTTTAGTGTCGATAGCCAGGGACGCATTATCTATGGTCTCGGCGCAATTAAAGGCCTGGGGGAAGGGCCAGTGGAAAATATTATCGCCGCCAGAACAGAGGGCGGCCCCTTTGCGGATCTGTTTGATTTCTGTGCTCGAGTGGATGGACGCAAGGTCAATAAGCGCGCCCTGGAAGCTATGATTCGCAGTGGTGCTCTGGACGAGATAGGCCCTGAGGGCGAGATGGGCTACCGCCGCGCGGTAATGCTGGCGGGTATGGACGAGGCGGTTAAATTGGCCGAGCAACATGCTCGCAATACCAGTAGCGGCATGGGTGACCTGTTCGGTGACTCTGTCGTGGAGAGTGCCTCGGATATCAACTACAACAGCTATAACGGTGCCCGAACTCTATCTGTGCGTGAACGTCTCAATGGCGAAAAAGAAACATTGGGACTGTATCTTACCGGTCACCCAATAGATGAATACGAGGATGAGCTGCGCTCGATGGTGCCTTATCGCATCAGCGATGTGCGCCCGGGTAAAGACAGTGTAACCCTGTCTGGGATGGTGATTGGTATGCGTATTATGAAGAACAAGCGCGGCGAGAGCTTTGCTTTTCTGACCATAGATGACAAAAGCGGCCGCATAGAATTATCGATATGGGCCGAGAAGTTTAATGCCTACAGGGATATTTTAACCAAAGACGCACTGCTGGTAATTCAGGGTGCCGTGGCTGAGGATAGCTTTACCGGTGGGCTAAAAATGGTGGCTGAGTCTATCCAGTCTATTTACGAGGCAAGGTGCAGCAAACTGAATCGACTGGAGCTATGCATACCGCAGTCTGCTGGCTGTGAGGACTGGGTGGATAAATTCCACGGTACTCTGGGTGATTTTAAAGATGGTAACTGCCCGGTTACTGTGGAGTACTCCATACCCAGCGCAGCAGGGCAGCTGAGATTAGGTAGTCAATGGCTGGTGCAGCCGAAGGATGAGTTAATCAGTCGATTGCGCGAAGATTTTGGTAAAAACAGCGTCACCTTGCACTATCATTAGATTAACAATCACTTTGGTGCTGGCCTCTGTAGATGTTAATATGCGCAGCACCGACTATCAGGGCATGCCACCATATGAATTTGAATTACCTCTCTTTTGAACAGCCAATTGCCGAGTTGGAAGCAAAGATTGAAGAGCTGCACCTGGTGGGTAATGACAACGAGCTCAATATTGCAGAAGAAGTGGCCAAGCTGCGCGACAAGTCTCATAAGTTAACCCAGAATATCTACTCCAAACTCAGCCCCTGGCAAGTTGTGCAGGTGGCCAGACATCCCCAGCGTCCCTACAGTCTTGATTATATCCAGCGGATTTTTACCGACTGGGAAGAGATGCATGGCGATCGTCACTTTGGTGATGACAGTGCCATCGTTGGCGGTGTAGCGCGCCTCAATGGCAAGCCGGTAATGGTGATAGGTGAAGAGAAGGGTCGCGGTGTCAGCGATAAGGTGATGCGCAATTTTGGCATGCCCAAAGCTGAGGGATACCGCAAGGCACTGCGTCTAATGGAGACTGCAGAGCGCTTTAAAATGCCTGTACTGACTCTGATAGATACTCCGGGAGCCTATCCGGGCATTGATTCAGAAGAGCGTAATATCTCTGAGGCGATCGCCAGAAATCTGGCCGTGATGTCCCGTTTGAAAACGCCGATTATCTGTACTGTGATAGGCGAGGGCAGCTCCGGCGGCGCGCTGGCCATTGGTGTGGGTGACAAGTTGAATATGCTGCAGTACAGCACCTATTTTGTTATCTCGCCCGAGGGCTGCGCCAATATTATCTGGAAAACCAGTGAAAAAGCCCCTCAGGCTGCTGAAGCCATGGGCGTTACCTCAAGTAACCTCGAGAGTCTGGGTATTGTGGATGAGACCATTCCAGAACCCATGGGTGGCGCCCATCGCGACATTGAAACCATGAGCAACACATTGAAGACGCGCCTTAGTGAGCAGCTTGAAGAGCTTCAGGCCGTGCCTTTGGACGAGCTGTTGGAACGTCGTTACCAGCGTCTGATGTCCTACGGCAAGCCCGATTAGACTCTTTTCTCTGCTCGTCTGACTCCCTTTTAGCGCCCTTTAACTCTCCTCTAGCAGCGATATAGCGGCCAGTGCCTCTGGGTCCTGAGACTTTAACTTATTGGCTATATGGTGCTGGAAGAAATAGCGGAAGTCGTTATTTTTGTCGGCAGCGTAAAGGCAGTCATCGCCGGGCAGTACAGGTGTGCTGGCCATTTTGTCTTCATCTATCAGCATGGCCTCCATAGAGCCATCATGGAGTAATCTCCAGCTGATAACCTCTTTGAGCGTGATGCTGTGAAAGCCGTCTGCAGAGAGCACTGCATGGGTACCAATGCTGTCTGGTACCTCCTGAATAATTTCTCGCCCGGTCTCGCACTGGTACTCATAGTAGTCGGCGGCAGTTTCCAGCTCGACTACCTTGTGCAATGGTGCAGCAAAAAATAACTCATCGACCCCCTGGTCGTAATAGCCCTGCCACTGGCCATTTAAGGGATCGTTTATTTCATCGCAGGCCACCAGTTCATCGAGCCAGGGAACCAGGCCTACGACCTCTCCACTGAGCCGCAGACCCCAGGCTAATACCTTAACTGAGAACAGCTTTTCCGGATTTTCGGAATTGCTGTAAAGCATATCAAGACCATCGAGTTCAGGGGCTATGCGGATAAGTTTGTTGTTGGAAAGTTCGGAGAGAGGTTTGCGGGTGAAGATATCAATCACGTTGTCCATCGGGTGATCAAGCGCCGGTGTGGGCATAAATACTTCTCCTTGAGGCAGTTGATAGCAAAGAGGCAGTTGATAGCAAAATACTGCTAACACTACATAAGGTACTCCAGAATTTCATAAAGCACAACAATTTGTGTTTTATTGTTACCCAGGCTCGAGAGATACCCTGTGACAACCGGGTTTGCAACCTAACCCTGCCTATCTGTTTTGCTGTAAAATACCGCTTTGTTTTCTACAGTTGCACACAATTTGTCGAGCGGTAAGAACCTTGGACAGCAAAAACCCACCACAGTTTTATATGGCCGCTGATCTACAGCTAATTATTGAGCTGTTTGAGCAGCAGTTTTTTGACCGCTTTAATACCAGGCTTGAGGCTGGTGCCAGTGAGCCAGTTTATTTGCCGGCCAGTGGAGACTGCGCCTGGCATCGTCTATGCTTCCGGGAGGATTATATTCCCAGTGCGCTGCATGAGACAGCTCACTGGTGCATCGCTGGGTTAGAGCGCCTTAAATTAGAAGACTTTGGTTATTGGTACAACCCGGATGGGCGCACTGCAGAGCAGCAGAAAATATTTGAGGCTGCGGAGGTCAAACCCCAGGCGCTTGAATGGATGTTTTCAACAGCCTGTGACCAGCATTTTACCCTCAGTGTTGATAATCTTGATGGTGACAGCGCTGTTGATGGGGACTGTACAGCGGCCAGCGAAAGCTTTGCTCAGGCCGTGAGCCTGCAGGCGATTGACTGGTGTCAGCCGGGCAGACTACCCAGTAGGGCAGCGTTATTTATTTATGCTCTGCGTCGCGGGTTTGATGGCCCCGATGCCCTGGATGCAAGAGAGTATCAACGGAATAAACTTATTTAAAAGCAGGGTATATGCAAGCCTATTTGATCGATTCCTCTATCTATATTTTTCGCAGTTACTTCAGTCTGCCGGACAATTGGCAGGCCCCTGAATCTGGTTACTCGACTCATGCTGTCTATGGGTTCGCCGGGTTTTTATTAGATCTATTGCGTCAGAAACAGCCCGAACATTTATTTTGCGCCTTTGATGAAAGTCTGGGGTCGGGTTTTCGCCATCAACTCTGCGCCAATTATAAATCCAATCGGGAGCTGCCCGATGAGGCTCTGGCGTTTCAGCTCAATGCCTGTCGGCAGCTCTGTCGTGTGCTGGGCATTCGCGAAATGGCCTCCAATATATTTGAGGCAGATGATCTAATTGGTGGTGTTGCCAGTAAGGTTAGGCAGGATAATGGGCAGCCTGTATTTGTCAGCCGTGACAAAGATTTAATCCAGCTGGTTCAAGCCAGCGACCTGTATTGGGACTTTGGCAAGTCCCAGCCCAAGACTCAGTCTGAGCTTGAGGCTGAATTGGATATTGGTTGCGGGCAGATGGCCGACCTGCTGGCCCTGATGGGGGATAGTAGCGACAGTATCGCCGGGGTGCCTGGTATAGGAGCTAAGACTGCCCGTCAGCTGTTATCCCATTACCCCGGCATAGATGCCATTATGGAGCATCTGGATCAGCTGCAGGATCTGCCGATCCGCGGAGCTAAAAAGCTGGCAGATAAGCTTAATAGCCATCGCGATCAGCTATTTTTAGCGCTTCAGCTGGCGACGATTGTGACTGATGTAGATGAGGCGCCAACACTTCAGGGGATTAGTTGGCAGGGCATTCATCAGGATGCCTTTGAGTTGTTTTGCGAAGAGATGGGGTTTGGAACAGCTTTTACAGCTCGGGCTAACAGTCTTAAGCAGCGAAGCTATGGCACACCGATGCGCTAGGCTACATAGAACTTTTTAAGAGTAGATAAACTGAAAATAATCGCTGATCAAAATATGCCCCTAGTCGCAGAGCTATTTGCCGAGTTCGCTGATATTCAGCTATTGGCCGGGCGGGATATTAAGCGCCAGCATCTGCTGGATGCCGATGTGCTGCTGGTGCGCTCAGTGACCAGAGTCGACGCTGCGCTGCTGGAAGGGACCAGGGTGGCGTTTGTTGGCTCTGCGACCATAGGAACCGATCATATAGATATTGATTATCTGCATCGGGCGGGAATTCAGTTTGCCCATGCGCCGGGATGCAATGCCGAGGCTGTGGTGCAGTATGATCTCAGTGTGATGAGCCGTTTAATGCCTGACTGGCAGAGTAAAACTCTGGGCATTATTGGTTGTGGCAATGTGGGTGGCAGACTTTATCGGAGACTGCGCGAGCTCGATGTTCACTGTCAGGTCTATGACCCATTTTTATCTGCAGCTGCTATTCCAGATTTGACCGAACTGGATGCTGTACTTGACTGCGATATTATTTGCCTGCATACACCTCTGACTTATGAGGGCCCATTTCCCACCCACCATCTGCTGGATAAGACTCGCTTGCAAAGCATAGGGTCTGAAGCCTTGCTTATTAATGCTGGCCGCGGAGCGGTGATCGACAACGGGGCGCTTCTAGAGCTGTTTCAGGCTGGTAAGCAGTTTCAGGTTGCATTGGATGTCTGGGAGAATGAGCCTAGTATAGATAGAAACCTGATGGCTTTAGTGGCTATGGCTACACCCCATATCGCTGGATATAGCCTTGAGGGTAAGGTTAATGGCACAAAAATGGTATTTGATGCTTTTATCGAATGGGCCGGTTTAACCACTGAAAAAGGTTCTGAGACTGTATTTGAAGAGCCGCTGCAGTTGGCCCCTGTAACACTCAATAGGGCGATTTTGGATAGTTACGATGTGACCGAAGACCATCAGCGCATGATTAAAGCCATGACCGATGCGGGCTCAGATCAGGTGAAAGTCGCGCAGATCTTTGATCAGCTGCGCAAAAACTATCCGGTTCGACGGGAATTTAGCTACTACGGTATTGATCAGGCTGAGGAAAACCTGGCTCAATATCAAAGTCTAGGCTTCAGAATCGTCTAGCTTTTCACAGGCAGTCTGCACCATCTCTTCGGTGATAGGTATCTCTTCACCCTGTTCATTGATAATCGCCGCGCCATTAAAATTAGGCTGCTCTGGTAGTGTTTCCTGCTTGTTATTGGTCATTATCGATCCTGTTGTTACAGTCTTAATCGCTCTAAAAAGTTGGCAAATCTGCCTATAGATTCTCTGAGTTGCTCCTGATCAGGCAAGAATACAATACGGAAATGCTGCTTGCTATCAAGATTAAAAGCCGAACCCTGAACCATTAAAATACGCTCTTCCTTTAGTAAGTTTAGCATCAGTTGTTCATCGTCTGCGACTGGATATATTGCCGGGTCAAGCTTGGGGAAAAGATACATTGCCGATTTAGGCATAACACAGCTGACCCCCGGAATATCAGTAATTAGTCTGTAGGCCAAATCTCTCTGGGCTAAAAGACGCCCGCCCGGCAGGATTAAATCTTCAATACTCTGACGTCCTCCAAGGGCGGTCTGCACCGCCAACATGGCTGGAGCATTGGCACAAAGACGCATAGATGCCAGCATTTCCAGCCCTTCTATATAGCTGGCAGCCCGCTCCCTGGTGCCGGTGATAAGCATCCATCCAGAGCGAAAGCCGGCCAGACGATAGGTCTTTGACAGGCCATTAAAGGTCAGGCACAGGGTCTCTGTAATCAGGCTGGCCATGGGCACATGAACGGCATCGTCATAGACTATTCGATCGTAAATCTCATCGGCAAACATCACCAAATTATGTTTCTCTGCCAGAGCGGCCAGCTGTTTTAGAACTGCTTCTGAGTAGACAGCGCCAGTGGGATTATTGGGGTTTATTACCACTAGCCCACGGGTATTGGCAGTGATTTTGGCTTCGATATCTGCGATATCAGGTTGCCAGTCATCCGTCTCGTTGCAGCTATAGTGAATCGGCGTTCCACCCCCCATGGATACTGCCGCAGTCCACAGTGGATAGTCGGGGGAGGGTATCAGTATTTCATCCCCGGGGTTGAGCAGCGCCTGCATGGCCATAACAATCAGCTCGCTGACGCCATTGCCCATAATTACATCTTCAATATGAATCCCATCTATTCCCTGAGCCTGATAGCGCTGCATTACTGCTTTACGGGCCGAGAATAATCCCTTGCTGTGACAGTAGCCCTGGGCTTCACGCAAATTTTGAATTACATCGTGAAATATCTCATCTGGCGCGTCAAAGCCAAAGGCGCCTGGGTTACCAATATTGAGTTTAATTATTTTTTGGCCCTGATCCTCCAGCCAGTTTGCGTGGTCGAGCACGGGGCCACGAATGTCATAGCATACGCCGGATAGCTTGTCGGATTTCAATAAATCGGTCATTGTTTATTTTCACATAATTAGAGGAGCTGCCACCTGCGTATTGTAGCCATAATCCCAGGGGTTTTGGATCAGCTAGAGAAAATAATCAGCTTTTTTGCTGAGCTTTGTAATTTACCGACATGCTCAGCCATTCCAGGTTTGGCGATGGGCTTTTTATCAGGAGGCTTAATAGGCTTGTTCTGCAGAGATGTCGCTGATAGCTATCGCTTAAATGTACGCCAGATCAAGAGTTTTTTGACTAAATATCGAGCACTCTAAATAAAAGGACTAAACCCCTTAAAATTAAACTAGCTAAGGGTTGACACTGTACCTGCCGCTACTTATCATGCGCGCCTCCTAGCCATTACGTCCCGTTCGTCTAGAGGCCTAGGACACCGCCCTTTCACGGCAAAATTTCTGACCAAAAATCAAGCAGCGCAATTCTAAAAACCCCGTATTATCTACCCTATAGAGCGAATCGTATTTTTTAACTCGATTTTTTTTCGTGGAATTTCCATGGAATCTTCAAAAATAAATATTGAAATATCAAGCAGTTAGAAATAAGCTGAAACTTCTCATGGAATCTTTATGGAATTTTGGAGAAGAGAGAAATGCCTAAATTTGTGTCAAAAACTATCTATCTAAATGACTTCGCCGTGATAGGAGCCGTGCAGATGTCCAACACTCCGAAATGGTATATTCGGATGTATTGGAAGGATGGTAAGCAAAGCACTTACAAGTCTTTAAAACTCGACTATGAACCTGGCCGAGCATCTCAAAAAGCAGCTATTCAGGCGGGCACTGCAAAATACAATGATTTTGTCGCAAAAGTTAGCCTAGGTCTTACGCCAAATACCACTACAAACATATCTGCAATCACTGATGAATACTTCAGGCATATAAAAAGTCGTGCTGAAGAGAATGATGCGACTCTTGAGAAGGGCGGGGTTGCTAAATGGACTGTGAAAGGTGGAGAAGGAAAATACTCTGTTAAAAGATGTAATGAGATTGAGTCTTTATTGGCTTACTTGCAAAGATATTGGAAAACGCTCCCAACAGAAGATATGGGAGCTATTACGTTCAACCAACTTGAAGCCTTCGATGATTGGATGAATCGCACTTATGATTTGTCACCCTCAAGAAGGGCGAAGGCAATCACTCAAATAAGAATGATTTGGCGTTACGCAAGAGAAAAAGGGTATGTGAATTGGATTCCAAATCCCTCTAGACCGTCACAAGAGCTAAAAGAAAGAGCGAGGCGCAATCTAAAAGAAGAAGAATGGTTCTTGATGGAAGAGTGGGCGCGGAATCAAATAGATGAAGTTGCTAAAGATAAGAATGCTCGCAAAGAGCAAATAGATGGCGCTTACCAATTTTATCTTTGGTTTCAGCTTATTTCTTGGACAGGTATACGCCCTCCAAATGGCTCGACACCTAAAAACCTTCTGAAATGGGACTCTTATAGGATTGTAAATCCTGGCAAAGAGGACGAAATGCGTTTCTTTGATCGAGATGAGAAGAATCATCTATACACGGCTATCATTCAAAAGCCTGGATGGAAATACTTTGATGAACTAGAGATGTTTCATGAAGTAAGAGGAACTTACAGGCGAGATGGCTTTCTGTTCTGCCATACCCAGGATAAAAAAGGGTCTTACAAGGCAGGAGATCCAATAAATAACTTCTACAAGCAGTGGGACAAGATGCTGAAGGCTCTTGGTCTTGATATGCCGAAGGGAACAATGCAAAAAGATAAGCTCGTGCCTTATTCTCTGCGGGGTTACTACATAACGATGCGTCTTCGTTATGGGAAAGGACTCTCAATCGATAAATTGGCTATGAGCTGCGGTACATCTGCAAAAATTATTCTTCAGACATACTATGATTTCTCGTCTGAAAAGGAATACGATGAATTAACAGTTGGGGCGGATTATCAAGATCAGTTTCCTGGAGTTAATTACGGTGACAATTTTGTCCTAAAAGGGCTAAGAGGAGAAAAGAGATGAACAAGACAGTATTTTCAATAATCTGCGTTCTTGCTTTTGTGGTTATGGTTCTTATGGTAACCGGCACTATTCAAGGAAGGTAATATAAGACTTCATTTTGCATATATTTCTAAATAAGAAGAGAAAAGTCGCCATTTGAAGGCATTTCATCTTTCAAAGAGAAGTTGTTTTTCAGGCCTTAGGACAATCTTAGCTACAACTGTATGACACTGGTTTAGCTCCATGTGCGAAGGACGCTGATTACAGGCCTGGTTAGAATAATTCTTAGATTATTCGAAATTTTATCAGTAAACTAAAGATCTGGTCAGGCCGCGAACCCGGTTAGTCTATCAAATTGCAGGAATTATCAATGAAATCAATGTGTCTTATAACAGGTGTGAAGTCAATGATGGCTGCCAGGGTCTCTAAATTGACAAAGTCAGCTAAATGACCAAGTCAAAGTCTCGAATAGCTGAATTCGGCGAAGTCTTTACTTCGGAACGTGAAGTGAAGGCAATGCTAGACTTGGTTGAAGCTGAAACATGCAGAATAGATTCGCGATTCCTTGAGCCGGCTTGTGGTGATGGAAACTTCCTTATTGAAGTGCTTTTTAGAAAATTAGCATTAGTAAGCTCCCGCTATTCTAAGAATCAGTTGGACTATGAAAGAAATGCATTTCTAGCAATTTCCAGCTTATACGGGGTTGACATCCTGCAAGATAACGTTGAGCAGTGTCGAGCGCGCCTTTTTTCATTTTTCAACAACGAGTATCATGAGAGATTCACTCAAGTTAACGACAGATTCCTTGGAGCTGTAAGATTCGTGATCACAAGGAATATCCTTCATGGAGACGCTTTGAGCCTGGAGCTTCCGGGTAGCAATGCACCGATTATATTTTCCGAGTGGTGCTTTGTAAGCGGAAGTAGGATACAGAGAAAAGACTACGCTCTGAACAATTTAATTGCATATCAGCCTTTTGAAGATGACAATCTGTTTTCGGATTTAGGTGAGCAGGCTTTCATTCCACCTCCAATTCAAGTCTATCCAGTGATGCATTTCATGGACTTAGCTGATGATTGATCGCTCGCAATATAACCCTGATGTACTTACCTGCCTCGCTAACCTTAGTAATGACGAGGTGTTCACACCACCTAACACAACAAATCAAATACTTGACTTGCTGCCTTCAGATATTTGGAGCGATGAAAAATCGACGTTTTTAGACCCAGTGTGTAAGTCTGGTGTCTTTTTAAGGGAGATCACTAAGCGGCTGATTGTAGGGTTGGAGTCTAAAATCCCAAATATCGAAGAAAGACTTCAGCACATCTTTAGCAATCAGATATATGGAATGCCTATAACAGAACTTACTGGAATGATAAGCAGGCGTTCCGTTTATTGTTCTAAACATGCCAATGGAAAGTTTTCGCTAGCCGCGAATTTCAATGATAATAGTGGGAATATCGTCCATTTTCAGTCCCAGCATTCATGGGTGCGTGGAAAATGCAAATACTGTGGTGCCTCAGAAAGTAATTTTAGTCGAAGCGCTGAATTTGAAACTTATGCCTATGATTTTATTCATCCAAACAAATCAACGGAAATATGGAATATGAAATTTGATGTAATTGTTGGAAACCCACCTTATCAGTTGAAGGATGGAGGCTTTGGAACTAGTGCTACTTCAATTTACAACCTCTTTGTAGAGCAAGCGAAATCACTAAATCCTAGATACATCTCCATGGTTATTCCCGCAAGATGGTTTTCGGGAGGGAAGGGGATGGACGATTTCAGGAATTCTATGCTTACTGACGATAGAATCAGAGAGATCCATGATTTTCCGGATGCGACACGAGTGTTTCCAGGTGTACAAATAAAAGGTGGCGTTTGCTATTTCTTGTGGAGTAGGGACGAGCGTGGAGACTGTAAAGTTGTAAACTATGATGACAACGGAGTTAAATCCTCTTCAACGCGTCCTCTTTTAGAATCTAATGCAACAAGTTTTGTGCGCTTTAATGAAGCAATTCCAATCCTGAATAAGGTTCAAAAATTTGAAGAAAAGACATTCGAAACAGAAGTTAGTTCCAGGAAACCATTTGGGCTGCCTACCAATTTTAAGGGAAGCGCTGTAAAAACAGCAACGTCTGTAAAGCTTTTCCAAAATGGTGGTGTAGGTTATATCGATCGTAACGAGATCTCAAAAAATGTTGGTATGATCGACAAATGGAAGGTATTCATACCACGTGCGGGCAGCGGAAGTGACTCATTTCCTCATCCAATCTTAGGTGAACCGTTTGTAGGTGAACCAGGTACAGCATGTACTGAGACGTATATGGTGGCCAGTATTGTAGAGTCTCAAGAAGAAGCAGAGAATCTGATTGGCTATATCAGAACCAGGCTTTTTCGGTTCTTAGTCTTATTGCATAAGCCGTCACAGGATGCATCCAGTAAGGTTTACAAATTTGTACCTCAACAAGCCCTTCAAACGAATTGGACAGATGAGGTTTTGTACAATAAATATGATATCACTGCTGATGAACAAAACTTTATTGCATCGTTAATTCGTGAAATTTAAAACTACTTTACTCATTGTAGGGCTGAAGTAACATGAAATTCTTTCCGGCTGCTAAATCCTTAAATCCGAGAATCTATGCTTATTCTGACTCTCATCAGCAATACAGTGGGCTACTTAAAGTTGGATATACGACACAGACGGTTGAAGCCCGAGTCAGACAACAGTATCCAACACTTACGCCTGGAAAACCTACATATACTATTCATTTAGATGAGTCTGCAACTCGTAACGATGGCTCAACGTTCACTGATAGAGATGTGCATCGTTATTTGAAAACAAAGGGTTTTCTTAATCCCGATGGTGAATGGTTTAAATGTAATGTTGATGATGTTCGTTCAGCCCTTAAGGTCGTTAGAGACGGCGACTTAGGTGCCGAGGGACGTCCTCACAGCTTCCGTATGCGTCCAGAACAGTTAGCGGCGGTAGATAAAACTTCCTCATTCTTTAACAGTTACCAAGATGAAGAAGACGATACCATTCCGCATTTCTTGTGGAATGCAAAGATGCGCTTTGGCAAAACATTTGCTTCTTACCAACTTGCGTTAAAGATGGGCTGGAAGCGGATATTGGTACTCACCTTTAAGCCAGCGGTGCAAAGCGCTTGGGAAGAGGATTTGCTTACTCATACTGATTTCGGTGATTGGCAATTTATCAGTCGCGATAGATTGAGCTTCGAGGAAGCTGACAAGAGGAAGCCTTTTGTATGCTTTGGCTCATTTCAAGATTTTTTAGGAAAAAATAGTGCTGGCGGCATCAAGCTCAAAAACGAATGGGTGCACACCATTAATTGGGACTGTGTCATCTTTGATGAATATCACTACGGGGCTTGGCGTGAAAACGCAAAAGAGTTATTTGAAGCGGAAGATAAAAAAGAACTAAGGGTACAGGAGGGTGACGGGATAGAGTTCTTTGATGAGGAAATCTTGCCTATCACAACCGATCATTATTTGTACCTTTCGGGGACTCCTTTTAGAGCCATAGAATCTGGAGAGTTCATTGAGGAGCAAATTTTCAACTGGACCTACTCTGATGAGCAGCAAGCTAAGCAAGGTTGGAAGGAAGATATTAATCCCTACGCTGCGCTTCCTCGAATGGTGCTAATGACCTATCAGTTGCCAGACTCCATTCGCGAAGTTGCGCTTGAGGGTGAGTTTGATGAATTTGATCTAAATCTATTCTTCTCTGCAAAAGGTCAAGAGTGTAATGCAGAGTTTGTTTATGAGAGTGAGGTTCAAAAGTGGTTAGATTTAATCCGAGGTCAATACCTTGAAACTACGACTGACCATCTTAAACTGGGTGCAAAAAAACCGCCCCTACCGTTTTCTGACAGTCGTTTGTTAGGACTACTTAACCATACCTTTTGGTTTCTTCCTACCGTTGCATCATGTCATGCAATGAAAAACCTTCTTAACCAGAGTCAAAACCTCTTTTATCACGAGTTTAAAGTAATTGTAGCGGCTGGAAACAAGGCGGGGCTGGGTGTAAAAGCTTTAGAGCCAGTGAAGCTAGCTATGGATAATCCGCTAGAAACGAAAACAATAACTTTATCTTGTGGCAAGCTTACAACGGGTGTGTCTGTTAAGCCGTGGACCGGCATTATGATGCTACGAAATTCATCGAGTCCAGAGACATATTTTCAAGCTGCGTTTCGCGTTCAAACACCTTGGGAAATACATAATCCAGATGGGATGTCTCCAAACAAAAAGGAAATAATTAAGCATGAGTGCTATGTGTTTGACTTTGCTCCAAACCGAGCGCTGCGACAAATTGCGGACTATAGCTGTCGCTTAAACGTCTCAGATAGTAATCCAGAGAAAAAGGTTGAGGAATTCATCAAGTTCCTTCCAGTCCTTGCATATGATGGCAGCTCTATGAAGCAGATTGATGCTGCTGGAATACTTGATATGGCAATGAGTGGCACATCAGCGACATTGTTAGCGCGAAGATGGGAGAGTGCACTTCTAGTTAATGTTGATAATATGACGCTTGCACGTCTGATGAAAAATGAAAAGGCCATGAATGCTTTGATGAATATTGAAGGCTTTAGAGGTCTCAATAGTGACATTGAAACAATAATTAACAAATCTGACTCCGTAAAAAAAGCTAAAGAAAAAGCAAACGAAGAGGACTTGACACCTAAAGAGAAGAAAAAGCTGACAGAAGAAGAGAAAGAGTACAAAAGTCTACGTAAGCAGATACAGGAAAAGCTTATCAAATTTGCCACTCGCATACCTGTATTCATGTACTTAACTGACTACCGGGAACGTAGCTTAAAAGACGTAATCACTCAGTTAGAGCCCGGGCTGTTCAAAAAGGTGACTGGACTTTCGGTTGAGGATTTTGATTTATTAGTAAGCCTCAACGTTTTCAATAGTTCTCTCATGAATGACGCTGTCTACAAATTTAAGCGTTATGAAGATGCGAGTCTTAGTTACGCTGGTATCAATAAGCACATGGGTAATGATGTAGGGCTATTTGACACGACAATATCTTCAGATGAGTTTGTGCAGCAGGGACAATGAGTTAGTTGTAACTCATTTAGAAGGGGCCGATTCCAAGTTATCCGGTTAGTCTCACTCAAAAATCAAATAGTTGATGTACCAAATCGATAGCAGCCTCAAGGCTAACAGGCAAAGGTAAGCGTAATTGCCAAAAGACATAATACAATTCTCGGCGACGATTTTTGATTGCGGCCCAGCAAGTAAAGAAGAAATTTAATTCAAATTTTTTACGCGCTCAGATGTCCAAAAGAAGCCGAAAAAGCTTAGTCTAATAACCGCCCTACCTTAAAAGAAGGCTTTAATGCGCCAAAAGAAGCCTGTATAATAATCACAGAAAAGAATGATTATATGTTCTTATCGCGTAAGTCATTGAAAAGGTTGGTTATTATGAGCAAGCAGGGCAAGGCATCTACTTTAGACGCAATCCAGCACCAGGAAATGCTTCAATTCCTCTCTAATTCGCGCCATTCCAAGCGTAACACGGCAATTTATTTACTTACTTATCGAGCTGGGCTCCGCATCGGCTCTGTTGCTGGTCTTCGATTAAATGATGTTATTGATTCAAGTGGAAAACTGAAGGAAGTAATAAATCTACACAGTTCCATTGTGAAAGGCGGCAAAAACTATGCGGCTTACATCAACCATCCAGAGCTTCGCCAGGCATTAGTAGAATATCTAACTATCAGACCGACCAGGAAGGGCGTAGATGCGCTATTCGTATCCCAGAAAGGCTCTGCTTTCACTTCTAACAGCCTTTCGCATCTAATGCTAAAGCTTTACCACTCTGCGGGGTTTGAGCAAGCCTCCTCTCATAGCGGGCGTAGAAGCTTTGCAACAAATATTCTGCGTTCTGGCGTGGACATTGTTGCGCTCAAAACACTCATGAATCATTCAAATATAGCCACAACTGCGGAATATGTTTCACATAATGAAGATTATCTGAAAAAAGCCGTTTTAGGAGCATAGCTGAAACCCGCGCCACAGCTGTTCCTTAGAATAAATCGCAAAAAGAAGCTTAAAAAATCGGAAAAGAAGACTATTAAAGGTTGACAAAGAAGAGTTAAATTGATTTAATACACACATGGTCGAGAAGCAACGCAGACTAGGCTAAGAAGCCAAATAGTCAAAAAGAAGTAAAATAAAGTAAAAAAGAAGTTGACAAGGATGGAAAAGGAAGTATAATAGGGAGCATGGTTAAGAGGACACCTTTTCCATGAAAGAAGAACTTAAACCACACATACGAAACTTTTATTTACATACATAACCAGAACGGTTTAAAGGAAACATTATTATGACTCTATTTATTATTAACGAAGCAAACGAAGCAATTCAAAAAGTAGCACGAGTTGCGCAAGCAAAAGAAACGGTCTTCCAGGGTATTCAAAGAAAGACTTTAGAGAAGCTGGACAAGAGCATCCTAGAAATTGAAGGTCGCTACGGTGACGATTCACGCCCTTACTCAGATGCAAAGCCTTCTCAAAACTGGAAGGTTGTTAAGCAACAAGACAGCATCGACATAGAAGAAGTCTACGTCTGGCTAAAAATAGGCATTCGCAAGCAAGTTATTGGCGCGGAAGGAGCTACACAGCTCAAGATGAAGCCCGCTGCTGCCAAAGCTTGGTTGATAGCGATGAGAGAAGCGATTGCTGGTTTTACTCTTGAGGATAAAGCTTTCCACTCTGAAGCAATCATAGCGGCTCGCCCTAAAAGCACTCCGAAGGCTGAAGGAATGAACTCTTGGAAGTACAACCCAGAGACTGACCTTTACGAAGCATCGCCTGAAATAGCTCCAATCTTGAAGGAGGTGATCTGATGAAAGCTTATATGCAGCAACATGCACTCACCCCGAACCTGATTAACAGAGCTCATTTAGTAATGCTCAATGAAAAGCCTCTAGCCGTCTATGACGGCTCAGAGCAAGGCTTCAAGGCTACAGTTGAAGCGTTTGGTTTCAAGATTGAAGACCCGCGAATCGCTAAAGGAACAATAATGGAGAAGAATGGAGCCAAGGTTCGTAAAATAAGCCAGGCGGCTCAAAATATGGAAGAGTTTCGCAAGGTTAAGGCAAGGAACGTAAGCATCATTAACCAGGCGAGGGCGGCGTAATGAAAAACTCAATCTTTGTTCAGGACATCGAAATTAAGGACAAGAAAGAAGTTTACGGTTGGGGTGGTATGACTAACCCAAGCAATACTCAAATGGTTTATATCTTAGCTTCGCTGATAACCTTCTTAATCGCTGACTACTTTTATCCTCTGATCTAAAAACTAACATTGAATACACAAACCCGCTTCGGCGGGTTTTCTTTTGCCTGGAAGAATCACTCTTTACCTGTAAGGATATTTATGCGGTGCTGATAGTCAGTCACATTCTCTGGCGAGACTATTTTTCTACCATTATATGGGCAAGTAACTAATTCTGTGATTATTATTGGCTCATCACAATACAATGCAGCCTCAACTGGTTGTATGTCTTTAAGAATTGTTCCTTTTGTAATATTTTTGCATGACTTCTCACTAAATGCGAAACGCTTTTCCTCGAAAATACACACTTTAGGCGTATCTGTGGGGGACGAATTAGCATAAAAAGTAAGAGTTAATAACCCTATCAATAAAAAATGTTGCATATCATTGTCCCTTTGAAGTTACGTTAGCATACATTATTGAATTATTTTTCTGAAGCCCACGTTTTTACGATACCTCCGCAAATATCTTTCTTTACAAAATCCTCTAATTTCTGTATAATTAACGTTATATTTCATATAGATAGCAAGCTTTCTTAAAGCCGCTTCAAGCTTTCAAAACCAATAATGACCCCTTTAAATCATCCAAAAGACTCTCGCAGTCAGCAGTCCTATGTGCTCTATCAATTAACAGACCAAGACTTGTTGCAACTGTATGCACTATTCACTCCGAATGACATTATCAGAGAGTTTAAGCCTGGAAGAGTGAGAAGCGAAAAATCTATTTACAACCTAATTTCTAAATACAGGCTGGATAGACCTATACAAGCGCGAAAGTATCTTGAACGAATCATCTTGGCCGCGTGTCCTGAAGAGATTGGCTTTACTGACTGGGAAAAGCTCGTTGCGGACAAAATGAGTTTTGTAAGAGCGGAAGCTTTGTCTCGTTTATGGGAGCGCATTGGCAAGCATGAGTATTTGTGGGCTGAAAGATAATGGGCTGGACTATTGTGCAGCCTCACCCTTCAAATATTGAAGCAAGAAAAGTCATCTCTTCCGGGTATGACATTTCAAACTTTGCTTTTAGCCAAGTAAATACTGCGATTGAGCAACCCTTGCAGAATGAAGAGCTTCTTTCATTACCCGCGCTCTATACGGTGCTGACGGAAGTTGATAGAGATAATGACAACTGTTTTTTGATGCGCGGAAAGCCTGTCGGACAGAATGCAGACCTTACTTATGGATTAACAGAATCAAATTGGCTTGATTGTTCCTCCAAGCAATTTCAACTGGACTTGGACGAAGAGACTGACCTGCTTCATCAAGACGCTTCCCTTGATGAGAGAGTTGCAGTTGCTTTGGAGGAACTTCCTTTTCTCAAGAATTGCCGCTTCATTGCTCAACTCTCAAGCTCTGCGGGGTTGGGGATAGTTAGCAAGGGTGATAAGAAAGAAGACAAATCGAAGAAACACTGCCTTCGCCTTTGGGTAGAGACAGACAAAGCTTATTCATGCGCGGAACTGCGCCATCATTTAGAGCCATTCTCTTATTTGATTGATTTATCCATGTATGAGCCAACTCGCCGCCATTACATCATGCGAGGCAGCTTCCCTAATACCGAAAACCTCCTGGTAGATAAGCCTCATCTTCGATATTACGAAGGTGGGGCTTTATCTCTTGATGAAATACCGGGGGAGATTAAAGAGATAGCTCAAAAGAAGCAAAAAGAAT